>Ga0105099_10000272_pt1 | contig 34982 bp, 32 predicted proteins | sample PPLLak3cmMay2015_2_FD_79138 | JGI IMG/M metagenome (GOLD analysis project Ga0105099, IMG submission 79138) | Freshwater sediment microbial communities from Prairie Pothole Lake near Jamestown, North Dakota, USA - PPLs Lake P8 Core (1) Depth... | ecosystem: Environmental > Aquatic > Freshwater >... | reverse complement strand
TTGTCGGCCAACCGCCCGAATTCGCGGGAGTCCACGATGGCGCGGACCGCGCCGTCGGTCAGATAAGCTTTGAAAAATTGGCGGATGACGGGCATGTGCGGGGCATCCGGTTTGTGGATGGAGACGAACTTGGCCAGTTCCTCTTCCAGCATCTCGTCCCTGGTCTTGAACCGGTCGATCTCGCCGAACGCTTTGGCAAGGATCTCGCGGAGGGTGATGCGGCGGTCGGCCTGGACCGCCTGGCGGAGCTTGTCGAGGTTGAAGAAGTCCTCCGGCTTGTTGAACAGCATGGCCACGACGACCTCTTCGGCGCCCTGGATGTCGCCGTTTTCGTAGCGGGCGCGCACTTCGGGTACGGCCTTGACCTTGTCTTCGAATCGTTCGAAGAACTTGCGGTCGATCTTCATGCCGTAGACGGGGACGGTATACTCGACCTGTGATTTGAGCGGGTCGGGGTCAACATTCGTGTAGCTGTCCGGTACCGGCCGCGGAGGAGGCGGCGTCAAACCGGGGGTACGCAGTGGCGGAAGTTCGATGACCTCGTCGTAGTTGAATTCCTTCTCGAAGTACTCGCAAACGGCGAAGAAATCGAAGAGCTTGAACTTCTCCTTGTCCTTCGCGTGCTCCTCGGCGCCGTCGCGGTGGCGAAAGGTGTACTTGCGGGTGCCGCGGCCCTTGATCTGGATGAAATCGGTGGGGGAGAAGATGGGGCGCAGCAGGACGACATTGAGCAGGTCTTCGCAGTCGTAGCCGGTGGTCATCATGCCGACGGTAACGCAAACGCGGGTCTTGGAACTGATGTAACCGTCGATGAAGCGGGTGTGGCCGTTCAGGTTGTTGTTGGCGAAACCGGCGGCCATCCGCTGCGCCTCCGCCACGCTGGATGTCACCTGTACGGCGAAGTCGGAGTTGTACTTGCCGGGAAACAGGGCATGGGCAAGCTCGTTCAGTTTCTGAACGATCCGGGTCGCGTGTTCCTGGCGGACGCAGAAGATAATGGTCTTGCCGATCTCGCCGCTCAGGGGATCGCGGAGTGCGTTCTTGAGGAAGGTTTCGCAGAAGATGCGGTTCGTCTCGGCGGAGAAGAACTTCTTCTCGAAATCCTTCCCGAAGTATGTCTGCTCGACGAGTTCGCCGTCCTCGTTCTCCTCCATGACAGCGTAGCCTTCCCCGGAAAGCAGTTCGGTGGTGATTTCCGTCCGGGCGTCCACAACCACCGGATTGAGGAGGTAGCCTTCGCGCACCCCGTCGATGAGACTGTAGCGGAAGGTCGGCGCGCCCGATTCGCAGCCGAAGGTCTTGTAGGTGTCGAGCAACTGCCGGCGTTCCCACTCGCGCGGGTCGCGGGTGTTGATCCGGGCCGGGTCGATCTTCTTCAGGTAGTCCTTCGGGGTCGCCGTCAGGCCGAGCTTGTAGCCGATGAAGTATTCGAACACCGCCCGGCTGTTGCCGCCGATGGAACGGTGGGCTTCGTCGGATATCAGAAGGTCGAAGTCGGTCGGGGAGAAGAGCCGGTGGTACTTGTTGGTAAACTGGAGGCTCTGGATTGTGGAAACGACGATCTCCGCCTTACGCCAGTCCTCGCGGTTCTCCTTGTAGATGATGGTCCGGAAGTCGTTCTTCAGGAGCCGGGTGAAGGCTTTCCATGCCTGGGTTTCGAGTTCCAGCCGGTCCACCAGAAACAGCGCCCGCTTGGCATTGCTGGTCCGCAGGAAGAGTTTGATGACGGCGGCGGCGGTCAGGGTTTTACCGGTGCCGGTCGCCATCTCGAACAGGAAGCGCGTCTGCCCCCTGGCGGCAGCCGACTGCAGGGAGGCGATGGCGGCGAGTTGGTAGGGGCGCAGGAACTTCAGCTCCATGTCTTTGATGTACGCTTCGCGCAGCGCGGTTTCGTTCCAGCGCGGATCGTTGCGGTAGTTCGGGTTCTGGGTGACGGCGACGTAGTCCGCTTCGACCGGCTCGGCAATCAGGGCGTCGGGATCCGGATTGAAGGCCTGGAAATGGCCGAATGAATCCGGACGTGGAAACTCCGTGATGAGGGTGGGATTGCCTTGCTCCAAGTCCCAGAAGTAGTGCAGGTTGCCATTGGAGAGGATGATGAACCGCACGTTCTGGGATTGAGCATAGCGCCGGGCCTGTTCCTGGCCGACAAGAGGGTCCAGTTTCTCGGACTTGGCCTCCAATATCGCGATCGGGAACCCGCGCGTGTCCAACAAGAGGTAATCAACGAAGCCACTGGATGTCTTCTCGAAATCGTTGCCCAGGGCGTCCAGGGTCTTCTTCTTGATTTTGACATTGACCTCAAGGGCGATATTCGCCGGCCCGGTGTCGTCGCCGAAGAATCGCCACCCGGTCCTTTGCAAAAGGTCGTTGATCAGGATTCTCGCTTTGGCTTCGTTCGTCATGCGGTCTTATCTCTCTGCAGATCTGCATTCCCTTTTCATCTTTCTTCTATTCATTCTGAATGAAATGGTATTGTAGAGCGGTTGATAAGTCAATATACAATTAAAGGGGAAGAATCCTCGGCAGACCTCTGAGCAACATTGATCCTCCAATCGTTCTGGTGCGTTACAATTCCCCTTCCCCCTTGCGTTCGCTCTTCAGGCGGAATTTTTTCGGGTTCTTGGCCGCTTCCGTCCGCAGCCATTCCTCCGGATAGCCGATCTCCCGGGGATTCCCTTTTTCGTCGCGGATGTAGCCATCGTTGTACTTGGTGATCAGGAATTCGGCCAGTTGCCACCAGCGGTCCATGTTCATCTGCCCGTTGCTGACGCAGTAGCGGGTCAGATAGGCCGAAACCAGCTCGGGTCGTGTCGCAAGCAGCTGCCGCGCCGTCGCCTCGATGGCCGGTTGCAGGGCGAACTGCAGGTCCTCGATCTCCTTCTGCACCTTCTGGATATCCTTGATCATGTAACTGTAGCGCAGGTTGGCGTAATTGGCGACGAAATTGAATACCCACCAGGCCGAGTCGCGGCTGAACATTTCCATCGATCCCTTGGTGTAGGGGGCGGGGAGGTCGGTGATCGAGGTGTAGAGGGGAATGAAGAAGTTGGTGTAGGGGTTGTCCATCCCGTACCAGTTGATGCCGCCGATCTCGTCGGGGAGGTCGGTCCGCGATTCGGAGACGAAAACGAAAGCGGCCTGTTGGGTGGCGATCGGACGTTCCCAGGCATAGGGTTGCCCGTCGAGTTTCCATTTCAACGGCCGCCAGCGGTCGGGTGCGGCGAACGGTCCGGCGACCAGGTCTTTGGTCATGTCGAAGGGGGTCCCCTCGTAGTGGTCGCGGTGCAGGGAGATGGCGTCAGCCACGTCGAGGCGGCGCTCCGGCTTGATCCAGAGCGGGTAAGGCTTGGCGCCGGGAATCGATGAGCTGAAGTCGGGCGACAAACCGAGCCCCGGGGCGACGCGGCGGAAGATGCTCCAGACCCGGCGGGCCGAGTATTTCACCTGCTCCTCGCTGGGCGGGCAGTAGGCCAGCGTGAAGTTGAACGATTTTTCCGATTTGGGGTCATAGAATCCCTTTTCGGTGGCGAAGGTGATCACGTTCTTGGAATAGAGGCAGTTCTCGGGATCATCGAGGGGAAACTCACCGATCCGGGCCATGTTGGCATGGGCGCTGACCATACCGTCGGGAACGCGCAGCGCCACCCAGATCGCCCCTTTCCCGCCCTGGCCCGGCCCCACCATCTCCATGACCCAGGCCTCTTCCTTGTCGGCGATGGAAAAAGACTCTCCGGAACTGGCGTAGCCGTAGCGGTCGACCAGGCCGGTCATCACCCGGATCGCTTCCCGGGCCGTCTTGGCCCGCTGCAGGGTCATGGTCATCAATTGGAAATAGTGGAGGAACCCGTCGGGATTGACCAGTTCGAGGCGGCCGTCGAAGGTGGTTTCACCGATGGCCAGCTGGAATTCGTTCATCAGTCCCACCACCTTGTAGGTGTGGGCGACCTGGGGAATTTCCCCCCGTTTCCCCTGTCGCCCCATGATCTCGATCTTGGCGTCGGGGCCGTAATCGGCGGCCGGGATGATGCGCAAACGGGAGAGAAATTCACCGTCGCAGGAATAGGTGATGATGCTGGCGCCGTTCTTGCTCGCCCCCTTGGTGATCAGGATCGAGGTGCAGGGGAAGGCCGGTTGGGAAAGAAAAAAGAGAACGGCCGCCGTGGTCAGGATGCGGCCTGGTCCTTTGAAAGATAGCATGGAAAACCTCCGAAATAGATGATTTTTATAAAACGGTCGGCAAAGTCGATGCGGCCATTCGGCGGATATCGCCGGGCATCCGGCGCCCAGCGGTTTCCAGAATATATTTCCGCACATGGTTTCATTTCCCGATTTTGCATTGTACCCCATTCCGCTGAGAATACAAACGACAGCGAAAATTTTGGCAAGATGATGCGTAAATGTTCGGGAATCTGTGGTTGACTTTCGACCCCGTTTCCGTCATATTGGAGGCATGAAACACCCACTTTTATCCTTCCTGATCGTCCTGTCGATGATTCTAGCCGGAAGCTTGCCGGCCGCCTCCAGACAACCGGAAAATGGCAGGGGCAATCCGTTCTTCAGTGATTACAACACCCCCTTCCAGGTGCCGCCGTTCCACCTGATCAAGATCGAGCACTATCTCCCGGCCTTCGAGCGGGGGATGGCGGAGGAGCGGGCTGAAATCGACCGCATTGCCGCCAACCCCGAAGCGCCGAGCTTCGCCAATACCATTATGGCCTTCAATGACACGGGAAAATTGCTGACCAAGGTGAGCCGCGTCTTTTTCACCATCGAGTCGGCCGATTCGACCGATGCCTTGCGGGAGATCCAGCGGACGATTTCCCCGCGGCTGACCCTGCACCGCGACAATATCCTGCTCAACGAAAAATTGTTCGAGCGGATCAAAGCCGTTTATGCCGGCCGGCAGGAAAAGGGGTACGATCCCTTGCAGATCCGGGCGATCGAGAAGAATTACAACGACTTCGTCCGCAACGGCGCCGACCTCTCTCCCCGGGACAAGGAGACCCTGCGCACCATCAACCAGGAGCTCGCCAAACTGCAGCTGCAGTTCAGCGAGAACATGCTCAAAGAAACAAACACCAATTTCCGCCTGGTCATCGACCAGGGGGCCGATCTGGCGGGCCTGCCGCAGGGGTCGATCGATGCCGCCGCCCGGACCGCCAAAGAGGCCGGCCTGGAAGGGAAGTGGTTGTTCACTCTGCAGAAGCCGAGCCTGATCCCCTTCCTCCAATTCGCCGCCAACCGCGGGCTGCGGGAAAAAATCTACCGCGGCTACTTCAGGCGCGGTGACAACAACAACGAATTCGACAACAAGGCGATCATCCTGAAGATATTGCAGTTCCGGGGGCAACGCTCCCGCCTGCTCGGCTACAAAACCTTTGCCGAGTATGCGGTCGCCGACAACATGGCCAAGACGCCGGAAGCCGTGCAGAATTTCCTGCGCGAGCTCATGAAACCCGCCCAGGCGGTCGCCGTCCGGGACCGGGACGAGATGCAGAAGATCATCGACCGGGAGGGGGGGGATTTCAAATTGGATTCCTGGGACTGGTGGTATTACGCCGAAAAGCTGAAAAAGGAAAAATTCGACCTGGACGAATCGGAGGTCACCCCCTACTTCGTGCTGGCCAATGTCCGCGACGGGATGTTCAAACTGGCCAACCGGCTGTACGGGATCACCTTCACCCCGGTCCGGAACATCCCCGTGTACAACCCGGAAGTCGAGGCGTTCGAGGTCAGGGAGGGGGATGGTTCGCACCTGGGGATCCTCTATCTGGATTACTTCCCCCGGCCGGGCAAAGGTGCCGGCGCCTGGTGCGGCGGCTTCCGCAGCCAGGGATACGACGAGCAGGGGAAGAAAATATACCCGGTCATCTCCATCACCACGAATTTCACCCGGCCGAACGGAGACATCCCCGCCCTGTTGACCTACATCGAAGCGAACACCCTCTTTCATGAATTCGGCCACGCTCTGCATGGACTGTTTACGGACGGGAAGTACCGGCGCATCGCCGGCGACCTGCCCAATGACATGGGCGAACTGCCCGCTTCGGTCATGGAGAACTGGTTGGCCGAACCGGCGGTGTTGAAGGACATCGCCAGGCATTATCGAACCGGTGCTCCGATCCCGGCGCCGCTGCTGGAAAAGCTGAAAAAGAGCATCACCTTCAACCAGGCCTTCACTACCGTAGAGTACATCGGCGCCTCGGTGCTCGACATGGACTGGCACAGCATCGATCCCGACAAGCAGTACGATGTGGCGTCGTTCGAGAAGGAATCGATGCAGAAATTGGGATTGATTCCGGAGATCCTGCCCCGCTACCGGACCACCTATTTCGGCCATATCATCGGCGGCTATGCGGCCGGGTACTATGTCTACCTGTGGGCGGCGGTGCTCGATGCCGATGCCCATGCGGCCTTCGAGGAGTCAGGGGATATATTCAACCGGGAGATTGCGGCCCGGTTCCGCAAGCACATCCTCCGGGACGGCGGCAATGATGAGGGGATGGCCCAGTATCGGAAATTCCGGGGCAAAGATCCGACGATCCAGCCCCTGTTGAAAAAGAGAGGCTTGATCGAAACGGATCGAGGTGCACAATGACCGGAGGAAATGTTCTGGTTTTTTTGAGCAGTCATCGGAAGAAGAGCAACAGCAGTATTCTGGGCAAGATGGCGGCGCAGGGAGCGGCCGCGGCCGGGGCCCGGGTGGAGACGATCCGGCTGCCCGACCTGACCATCAACCCCTGTCACGGTTGTGATTACTGCCAGACCAAGGAGCGCCGGGGGTGCGTCCAGAAAGACGACATGATCCCCCTCTATTCCAAGCTGCTGGCCGCCGATGCCATTGTCCTGGCCGGCCCGGTCTATTGGTTCTCCATTTGCGCCCAGACCAAACTGCTGATCGACCGGTTCTACGCCCTGGGCGGGGAGAACAGCCACCTGCTGGCCGACAAGAAAATCGGCCTCATCCTCACCTATGGAGACGCCGATCCCTTCACCTCGGGGGCGGTCAATGCGCTGCGCTCCTTCCAGGACATGTTCCGCTACATCGGTGCCGAGATTGTCGACATGGTCTACGGCAGCGCCGAGAAAGCGGGCGAGATCGCGAAGAAGCCGGACCTGTTGAAAAGAGCGGAAGCATTGGGAAAAGCCCTGGCCGGATAGTCTGTTCAACCGGCTGACTTGGCTTCAACGACCTTTTGTTTGGCTGGAAAATTCAATTCCTTTCAGGGAATCTGATAATGAGGCCGGCAGTATTCACACCGGGAAAAGGCCCGGGTTTCATTGCAGCCGTCCTCTGAGCATCGCCCGCTATCGCAACCACCATCGATCAGGCAGGTGAAATCGCGGATCGTAGGTGTATCACATTGGTCAATGGGCAATGTGCATCCGCAGGTGGGATAACATTCGGTATAAATATTCGTATAGACCGTATCATCACCACCTTTTTGAATCATCATCTCGGCAACATTGAGATCGGCGAGCTTCATTTTTTTCAGTTCAAGTTTTTTTTGATACCCCATGTCTCCTCCTTTTTTAAAGTCAGGATATTTTTCAAACCTGAAGAAGCTATTATATGGAGGATTTTAAAAGTATTCAAGACAAAGAAGTAACTGTCGTCACCCCTTTTTTTTGAGTTCAGATCGGTGTGCTTACCCTGCGCGTACAGGACTCTCATCCCCGGAGCGGGCCTGCAAAGACCATTTTGTCAAAAAAAGGACTGATTACCGGCCGAGCCCGATGCGGATGCCGGCGCGCGGGGAAAACCCGGACATTGCTGAAATAAGAAATCTCGGCGATTTCCGCAACCGGTAACCCACAGTTCTCTTCTTCTCTCCTCCATGCCCACGATTCATTGCGTGATGAAGCGCTCCTTTATAAAAAGTCAAGCACCGAGAGCATTGTTTATTTTTCTAGGTCATCGATTTTTTTTGACTTTTATGAAATTCATCTATAAAATCGGATTCAGGAAGGATTATGAAAAGTAAGTCAATCAGTGCAATGTTGGGAGTCTCAATTATCTTCTTGTCTTGGTTCGCGATCTTTTCACAAGCAGGTTCAAAAGAGTTGATCATATCAGTGGCGGAGATTCCGGAACTTGCTTATACGAATGATGCGGGCGAATTTGTCGGACCTTTTGTCGAATTGGCAAAAATGATAGGGAAAACCTATACAGAATTATATAATGGCAAATTCTCCATAATTCACAGAAGTTTTGCCGGATCGATCTACAATGTTACGAACGGCGATGCTGATGCGCATCTGCCTGTTTTCAGAAATAATGACATACCTGAAAGTATTTATAAATTCAGGATGGCGGATGAACCGATGGGAAAGCTTTTCGCCAATCTGTATACGCTGAAAGATTCAAAAATAAACAAGGCTATGATCGACGAGATGCTCAATAAAAAGGATTTTTCCCTAAAGATAGAGGGGGCGAGAGGAATGGAATTCTGTTATTATTTTCCGGTATTGTCCACTCATGATATCAGGGGTTCGTTGCTTAAGATTCAGCTTGGCAGAATCGATGGCTTGGCTTGGGCTCAAGATGAGGTCAATGCTCTCATCAGAGAAAACAATTGGGGGAGTTTATTTAAATTTGAATTGCTGGGAGAGTGGGATGACGCCATTGTTATCAAATCGGGAAAACCGGGGGATTGGGCGAATGTGGTCATCTCGAAATGCCTGCGAAAACTAAAGGAATCAAAGGATTTCCAGGAATTATATAACAAAATTCATAAGCCTTATGACAGGAATCCGTTTTGATCAGGAATTAACCCCCTCCGCCGTTTCTTGTTTATTTGGTAATCTTTGACTTGGGTCTTTCATGTTTCCTATCTCTCTTCTTCGCAGGCATTCCCCCGATTTTTCGATTATCATATGTCAAATCCAGTGCCGGCGGCAAAAAATCCTCTTTAAACAATTCAAAAAAAATGGAATTGAAAAAAGGGATACTTGAGTATATATCTGTATTTGTAATAAAATGAAACGCAGCTCCATGAAACGCGCGGCAATGAGCTGGAAATCAGCATCAACCTTCCTGATGATGAGATATTCTCCGTTTCATCATAATTAATGCCGATGAAATTAAAGAGCATCAATGTCAAGGTCAATCTCAGCCTCGTTTTGGTTGTCACAACGATCCTGGCTATATTCGGATATTTTCAATACAAGAGCAATCAATCCTTATTATTCAATCAATTGGATGAAACATTGAGATTCGACCTGGATCAGTTAGGGATCGGACTCCAGATCCCCCTCTTCAATATCGATGAAAGTACGATATCGAGCCTGCTGAGAGCATCGATCCGCAAAAAACATATCTTTGCGGTTTATCTTTGGGGCGAAGGGAAAACAGATCCAACCGGCTTCATCAAAAGCGGCGATCAGATTTTGGAATCGCAAAACCTGCCGTTGAACCGCGAAGGAACTACTCATCTGGAAAAAGAGGTGCTTTTCAACAAGATGCACCTGGGAAAAGTACGTCTCTATGCAACCCGGGAATATATTGACGAAAGTAACCGATCCTTTCTTTTCTCCATTATATTGCAGATTTTGATCATGGACATCATTCTCATCGGAATCGTCATGATCCTGTTGAAGAAAATTTTCCTTGATCCCGTAAGGAATCTCAGCAATGCATCCATCGCGATTTCCTCGGGAAATCTGAATCGGTCGATCCAGGTTTTTTCCAGGAATGACGAGATCGGAATTCTGGCTAAAAACTTTGACCTGATGAGGGATTCGATTCGTAATTACATCACAGAACTGCAAAAATCACGTGATTCGCTGGAGCTGAAAGTTCAGCAGCGAACCCTGGAAATCCAGGAAGCGAACATCAAACTGGAAAGGCTGGCATCTACGGACGGATTGACCGGAATAACGAATCACAGGCGTTTTGAAGAATTGTTCGACCAGGAGTGGAGACGGGCGATCCGCAGTGGAAAACCGATTTCGATCATCATGATCGATGTGGACTTTTTTAAACTTTACAATGACACATACGGGCATCAACTCGGGGACGAGTGTTTGAAAAAGGTGGCGCAACTGTTTTTGGAAATTGTAAGAAGGCCGGGAGATGTGGTTGCCAGATACGGAGGCGAAGAGTTTATCGTTATTCTTCCGGAAACCGATTCCGCCAGCGCCATGTTCATTTGCGAGAAGCTGAGGATAGGGGTCCAGGAGATGCGGATTGAACACAAGTCTTCATCTGTCTCGGAATATCTCACAATCAGTTTGGGCTGCCACACGACCCGGGCTGAGCAGGCCAACGATTCTCTGACTCCCATTCGAATCGCGGACGAAGCACTTTATATTTCAAAAAAGAGCGGCAGAAACCGGATCAGTTCAAAAACGGCAGAATAAAATATCGCCTGCTACCTGGGGATCAAGCCAAACCCGGGCAAGCAAAAATCCGTTACCGACGGCCTTTTCCGCCGTAACTGCGGCAGCGCCGAGAAAGTGGGCGAGATCGCGAAGAAACCGGACCTGCTGAAAAGGGCGGAAGCACTGGGAAAAGCCCTGGCCGGGTAAGCTATTCTCTCATCCTTTCCTTGATCCAATCGACCATCGTGCGGCCGTACCCAGGGACATAACCTTTGAAGTTGCGGCGGCCGTCTTCTTCCCGGTAAATCGCCATGCCATGATCGGCTCCCGGAAAAACGGTGACCGTGACCGGTTTGCCCCGGCGGCGATATCCCTCCAGAATGGTCCGGGTCGCTTCGATCGGTGCTTCCCGGTCGTCGCCCGCCAACAGCCACAATTGGGGAATCTGGAGCCGCTCGAGTACAGGCAGCGGATCATAGTCCCAGAGCAAATCCGGGGGAAACCGCTTTTTACCGATCGTCTGAATCGCCCAGCGGGGGTATTTCACGAGGCTGTGGGTTACAGCGTTGGGGTCAAGGGCTTCTAACCAATCCGCATTACGGTTTTTTTGCTTCAGAACTGAGAATTGCTTCCACCCACTCTGCAAATCCTTTTTGACCACGGCTTGGGCGGCCTCGATCAATTCCCTGGCCCGTTCCAACTCGTTTCCGGTGAATCCGGCGCGCCGCAGGGCTGCCAGCGTTTGCTCCCGGTCTTCTTCGGCGGGGCTGACCGCCAGGCCGTAACCGATAATGATGAATTTCACCACCGGCAGCTCGGCTGCCGCCAGCGGAGCGATCCAGCCTCCCTGGCTGAATCCGGCGGCGCCGATCCGATCCGGATCGATGTCGGGATGCCCGCGGACCGCCTCGATGGCCGCTTGCATATCGGCGGCCAACTGGGTGAAGTTCATGGTGAATTCCCCCGCCGATCCTCCGGTTCCCCGTTTGTCGTACAGGAAACAGGCCACTCCCTCGGCGGGGAAGAGGTAGGGGTCCCAGCGGACGCCGATCGCTCCCGATCGTTCCGACCCCGGGTGGAAAACGACCAGTGGAAATGGTCCAGAACCCTCGGGAAGCAACAGCCGCCCCAGTAGTTTCATCCCCCGGCTTTGAAACCGGATGATCACCTGCCGGATGGCCAGGCGCGACGCCGTTCGCTCTGATCGGTCGCTCTCCCGCCAGGTTAGCCGTCGGCCATCGGCCGTGAAAGCGATCCGGACCTGAACCGGTTGTTCCAATCCCCAGCGGGGTCCGGCAGCATATTCGTTTCCCGATCGGGCGAGGCGTCGGCAGTCTCCGGTTCGATCATGCCAGTATCCCAATTTGCCGCCGCCGGTCGGGCCGATGATGATGGCGTCCCCCTCGCTGAACCGCCAGAGAGAGGGAATTTGGGAAATGGCCTCCTGTTGGTCTGCGACCTGCCATGCAGCGGTGCTGAGGAGAAGTCCCAGCAGGAATAGCAGCGGCAGGGTTGACTCGGTTTTACTCATCGCCGTATCGGTTCTCCTTGATCGTTTTATAAGTGTCGATCGCGTTCATTTCCAGAGTGATTCCGGAGGATACAAGCAATCGCAATGCCAGGGATTTGGCGCAGTATTGTCCTGTTTCCAGAACGACAGGTGCCTAGAGGGTCGGATCGGAGGGATGGAACTTCCCGCTGTTTATGGTCGTTTTGTACCATGAGATCACAACCGGTTTGGCCGCAGGGTGGGCCTGTCATCATGGAAAATTTAAAGCGAAGGAGGAATATATGGTACACCGCTCCCATTCTCTGATCAGTATCGGATTCCGGGAGCAGATGACCCGGTTGGAGTCGGAACGATAGAGACTATACGTCGGTCTCTTCGTCGATCGGCTCCTCGGGGACGGGCTCGTACCCTTTGAGCAGGAAACGGGCCGGTCCCTGTAATTGGATGTCGGGGACCAGGGTGTCGAAATCGGCCTGGGTGATCCAGCCCCGCAGCAGCATTTTTTCGGAGACGTTGCGGTAGTAGTTCTGCAGCCAGGGCTGCAGTTTTCCCTGGCGATCGAAGGAGATCGTGAAACGTTTGGGGCGCGGGATGATGCTGGCCAGGAAAATCGACTCGGCCAGGGTCAGGTCGGCGGCATCCTTGCCGAAGTAGAACCGCGACGCCTCCTGGATGCCGTAGATCATCGACCCCCATTCGATGATGTTCAGGTAGATTTCGAACATCCGTTCCTTGGGGATCAGCCGGTTCTCTTCGATCAGCCAGGTGATGATCATCTCCTCGAGTTTGCGGGCGATGGTCTTGTGCCTCTTGAGGTAGAGGTTTTTGACCAGTTGCATGGAGATGGTGCTGGCGCCGCGGACGAACCGTCCCTGCTTCCAGTTGGCGGCGATCGATTTCTTGAAGGGTTCGAGCAGAAAGCCCCGATGGTTGAAAAACGCGCCGTCCTCCGAGATCATGACGGCGCTCTGCAGGTAGGGAGATATCTGGTCGAGGGTGCGGAATTCGGGATCCTCGGGGCCGACCAGTAACAAGCGCACCGCCTGATCTTTTTCATAGACGGTGTGCAGGAAGGGGGCGTTGACATCGCGAAAATCGACGGCACCGAAACGCCGGATCCGGAATTGGCTCGTTTTCAAATTCGATTCGAGCACCAGGTCGTCGGGCCGGGTGAAATCGATGAAGAAGTTCAGCCCGTAGGCGAGGGTGCCGCTGGTGCGGATGCCGGCCAGCCGGGTGAAGAGTCCGGCCGGCAGCGACCGGAAGAAATCGTCGGCCGCAAATTCGGCCGGTTCGATCTTGACGGCCAGTTGGCCGGCCGGCCCGGGTTTGAGGCGGATGCGCGGGGAGAAGGAAAAGCGGTTGAATGCTACCCGTGTCGGTTTGACCAGATCGAGAAAATCGGGACCGATGTCCAGGGAATAGGTGAGTGCGGCGTTTGCCAGATGGACATCGCCGGTGGCGATACGCGGGTGATTGAAGGTCAGGCCCCAGATCGCCATCGATCCGTCGAGATGCAGCAACTCGTCCCGCCAACCACCGCTCTTCAAACTGAAGAAGGCGGAGGTGAAGCCGATGTGCAGGCCCCATTGGCGGTCGATGAAGGGGAGAGCAACCGTTTCACCGGGGCGGTCGGATGACAACCGCACCGACAACCGCCTGGCTTTACGCTCGATCGTTCCCACCAGGCGCCATTGCCGTCGTTCCCTCAGACTCTCGACCTGCACGGGAGTGGTGAAGGCCGGGCCGGTAATGGCCAGCCGGAGAACCCGGAATGACTGATGAATCTGGTTGAGATCGGATTCGACCGCGAGGCGGTCGATGGTCAGGCTGGCGGGCAACCGCCGGAAGAAGAGGTTGATCAGTTCCGAGGCCTGCCGGCCATATCCGGAGGGCCGGTTGCCGCTCCGCTGTGTGCGTCCGGTTGCGCTTCGAGCCGGTTGGTTGGCGTCATTCAACCCGATATAGAGGTCAGTGATTCCGAGATGGTGGGCCTCCAGGCGGCCGGTTAGCAGTTTCAAGAAGCGGAAACGGAGGGTGCAGGAACCCAGGCCGATGGTCAGGGTGTCACCGGGGGTGTGCAAATGGATGGTTTTGCAGACAATGCCGGAGAGTCCTCTGAACCGGGCGTTGGCGATCTGAACGACGGTCCCCGGGTGGCTGTTCTGAAAGGCGGTGATTTTTCTGTTTACCAGGTGTCGCAAAAGGGGATCCCGCAGCGAAAAAAACAGGGCGGTCAGGAGCAGAAGCGTGCCCAAAATGAGTATTCCGATCCTCCGCACCCGTTTGTTCCCAAATAATGCAGCCAGGCCGGCGGAGAATTTTTTCCAGCGATCGATCCAATTCGTCATGGTCATGATCCGAAAGGGTTTCCTCCTCGATCCGAAAAACGCCATCCATTCTACTCCAGATTCCCGGAATTGCCAAACCAAGTTTTACAAAAAAAGGGAATCGGTATGATGGAGGTAAGTGGCCTTCAGTATATCTTCCTTTCTCCTTTGCCCGGCGACGGAAATTCTGGTATCATCAGTTTCGTTTTTCGATCCTTGGAGGTACCCATGATCGGTCGAATTTCGCCATTCCGCATATTTTTTCTGGTGTTGTCGGTTCTCGTTCTGCCTGCTGTCCTCGTTGCCCAACAGCCGGACGCCAAAGGCTGTCAGGATCACCCCCTCTTCACCCGCATGCCGGAGTACCGCATTGAAGCGTGCAAGGTCGAGCCCTTCGGGGTCTACGAATTCTTTGCGGCCAAGGGGCCGAAGACCCGGGTCGAAGGCAGGTTCACCTTCATCACCTACGCTTTCACCGGGGTACGGACCGCCGAGCCGAGCGGCATCGCCGTCGTCCGGAACTACGAGAGCGCCTTTCGGAAAGCCGGGGGCACGGTCCTACAGAGCGATCCGCAGCGCTGGGTGAACGGCAAGATTATGGCCAATGGCCAGGAAGTGTGGATGCAGGTCGAGAAGGGGAACGGCAAGATTTGGTTGCGCCTGGTCGAGAAAAAGGCCATGGAGCAGCTGGTCACGGCCGATGCCGCGGCCCTGGCCAACGACATCCGCGCCCACGGCCACGCCTCGGTCTATGGGATCTACTTCGACACCGGAAAGGCGACCATCAAGCCCGAATCGGCCCCGGCCATCGCCGAGGTGGCCAAGCTGCTCATGTCCGATCCGGCTCTCAAAATCTACGTGGTGGGACACACCGACAATGAAGGGACCGTCGAGGGCAATGTTACCCTTTCCCAGGGGCGCGGTGAGGCGGTTCTGCAGTCGCTTGTACGCGATCACGGCATCGCCGCCGGCCGGCTCCGCTCCTGGGGCTGCGGCCAGTTCGCCCCGGTGGCCGGCAATGACAGCCCGGAGGGCCGGGCCAAGAACCGCCGGGTGGAGCTGGTCAAGCAGTAGACGAGACCGTTACCCTCATGCTTTAATCCTTAATCGGTGTACCGGTCTTCCCTGGCCTCCAACCGACCCGGCCACCTTCCCGATGGTTACATCCCGGCCAGCGTCTGGATTTCCGTGTCGCTCAGCTTGTAACTGTATACACGCACGTCGTCGATATACCCTTTCCAATACGTGGCGCCGAAGCGGGCGAGGGTGAAATTCCGGTCGGGGTTGCTCGGTGTCCCGGCATGCGGAGTACTGCTCATCAAGGTGCCGTTACGATAAATACGGATCGTCGTTCCGTCATAGGTTCCGGCGATATGGGTCCAGGTGTTGAGGGGGACCGAGCAACTCGCACTGCTCGTCCCCGGGACCGATACGGACATATATATACTCGTTCCAGATTGGGAGACGGCAAAGCCGTTGGTCATCACGAGATATTGAATACTTCCTGTCGATGCCGGGGTCTTCATCCATAGGGATATCGATACGCACTTGTTATCATGGGATATGAAATTCGGTCCTTCGACATAGGCGGTGGTGCCGTTGAAATAGAGGGCGGTGGCGGCGACTCCCTTGTGACCTGTGATCGTTGACACGTTGAACGGGGTCCCGTGGCGGCCTTTTCCGCTCGTATCCTGAGCATTGCCGTTCAGCAGCCACTCCAGCTGCAGCGCGTTCACCGCGTTGGCTACGAGTGTATGGTCGGCGTTCATGGTGATGCTTCCGATCGGCACCACCGGGGTCCCGTCGAGGTACACCACGAAATAGTAGTACCCCAGTTTGGCCGTATAGGAATAATTGACTACCGTACCGTTTGTGTAGGAGAAGGTCCCCGTGCCCGGAGTCCCGTTGACGCCTGCGGAACGGGTGACCGTCAGTTTCCTCTGCCCGACGGTGGAGGCGGTGAGCGTATGATCCGTGTTCATGGTGATGGTGCCGCCGGGGGATACCGCGGCGCCGTCCAGTTTGACCTCCAGATTGGTAAACCCCGTTTTCAGGCTGTAACTGTAGGTAACCAGGTCACCGGTCAGGTAGGTATAGGTTCCCGACACCGGCGTCCCGTTCACCCCGGCGTCGATGGTTACGGTCAGTTCAACCTCCTTAACCGCGACCGCTTCGAGCCGGTGGTTTTTCTTCATCGCTATGGTTCCGGATGCGGCGACCTCGGCTCCGTCCAGGGTCACCTTCAGGTTCCGGTACCCGGGAGATAAACTGTAGCTGTAATTCACGTTGCTGCCCCGTTTATACTTGGTCTCTCCCGCATCCGGCGATCCGGTCACGCCGTCGCCCAAGACCACGGTCAGGGTGAATTCCTTCTTCTGATAGACCAGGAAATAGTAGGCCGCGGCCGCGGCCAGGACTACGCCCGCGCCCACCAGCAGCCAGGGAAAATGTCTTTTATTCGCTTTCTGGTCTTTGCCGGTCGACTTTTCCACGACGCCTGCGGCATCCTCATCGGTCGCGGCCCGGGTGACCGAGGATTCGTGGTCGGCTGCCGCTGCCCCGCTCCGATCCTGGGGAAGGGCATAAACCTGCAGCCCCCAGAGAAAGGCAATGATCGTCAGCCACGCCACCCAGCTCCTGCTCTCTTTCGTATTCATATTCTCCCTCCTTGTACCTGCTCTCTTGGGGAAAGTAATTTGGCTTCCTTGATTGTATCCTAGTAGCCCATAGGGGAAATGTCAAGCGGGAAGATGGCGAAGGAGGATGTGATCATTTTTAGAAAAGGTTTGTGCTTGTTTCCGGTCTTGGTCTGCCGGGAGGCGCCGATGCGCGAAAGGAAATATCCGAGCCTTGAAAATCGGAGGAACGTACCTGAAGGTGATCCATAAAACTTCCAGCCGGGTTGTGTTCGACGATAGCGATCCTTGCATTTTCTTTTCCCGGGCCCCCTACGACAATGCCTCCAGCATCGAAATCGAGTTCATCATCCCGAAATCTCCCGACCCGGAACTGGAAAAGGGCGAGTATTTCATCCAATACGAAGGGGAGGGATTTCCCGGACCGGCCTGATTCTGGAGCGATGACCTGTCTTGGGCGGGTCTCTAGTGAAGGCGGTAGATAAATGCCCGGGCCCCGTACTCCCGCTTCCAGGTTTCGATCAGGGCGGTGAAATCGGTCAGAACCACCTCCCCCCGGTCACGCCGGGAGACGAGCGGTTGGAGCACATCGGCCTCGACTGCAGTCAATCCGGCGGGGGTTAGGATGTCGGTCGGTTTGATGTGGTAGGAGGCGGTAAGGATGCCGTCGGATTCGATTCGGCCGCTGCGGCGGAGGTCGACCAGTTCGTCAATGCCGGTGATGTCGCCCCGCCAGGCGCCGATGCAGGAAATGTTGCCGGCGGGATCGTCCTCCCAGTAGTGATGGCGGTCCCGGGGGCGCCAGACGCCGCTGACGACGGGATCGTTGACGTGATTGGGAGTTCCGCTGCCCATGAGAATGTCGCCGCGCCACAGGGCCTGGGGATACATCAGGCCCAGGACCGGCACCCGGAACCGGTCCCATTCCTGGAACTGGGGCAGGGCCGGATCCCAAATGTGGCCGCCGATGACGGTGCTGCCGCCGACTTCGAGCCGTTCCAAAAGGTGGGCGACATCGGTGTAGTTGTAGCCGCCGTTTTCATGGGAATGAGGATCGACGGCCACCCCAAGGTGGTCACGAAGGTAGCGGAGGAGATTGACATTGGCGGTGCCGGCCGTTGCGGTCGCGTCCTCGTACAGAAGCGCCGCTTCCAGGAATTTCCAGTCGGGTTCGAAGGACCAGCGGACATCGTGGCGGACGGCCAGCCGGGCCATCTCCAGGAGACGCCCGCGCAGGTTGAGGTACTGAATGCGGCTCTCAGCGGTACCCAGAGGACTGGACGGGGTGTTGTCCTCGATGTGGGTGAAGAGGACCACCTGGACTGGGCTGAAGGTTTCGGGAGCGGAATCGCGGCGGCAGCCGGGAGCGAATGAAAGGGCAGCGAGGATACCGAAGGTGATGCCCAGGATAGGACGTAGCCGACCGCGTTCGTTTTGCTTCATGACGAGATTCTATGACCCGGCCGCAGAAAAATCAAGAGCATTGGGGTTGGTCTCGTGCAGATAAAGAGGCGATTTTTTTCGATTGGCTTTCCATCCTGAATTTTTACTGAAGGCCAACTGCACAGTGTTTTGCTTCTTTCCTTGTTGATTGAACCGGTTGCCGGCATCCGCAGTCAATGCATTGTTTTACCACCAATTGCCGATCAACTTCCTCATTCCGGGTTGCGAAAGAGCGGCTTGCAGATGAGAGCGAATGGCAAGATCGATTGTTGTAAAAATAAACAAACATATTGACAAAACATTATTTATGAATTATATAAATACCGGAGCGAAACATGAAACACATCGGGATGATCGGCTTGCTGGTGCTGGGCTGGCTGGGTATGGAAGCAGCAGCAGCCGCCGGCAGCCTGCAGGTAAAAACCCTGATCTGCACCTTCGCCGAAGGGCAGGCCGAAGATGTTTACAAGGTATTCTGCCAGGTCGGCTTCGCCACTGTCTTCGAATTGCCCGAAGGAGAGCGGATCCGAGATTTCGTCATCGGGGATCCCGCTGGCTGGAAGGCCGAGTCGAACGGTTTGTTCGGCTTTATCTCACCGCGCGGACCGGGCCTGCAGACCTCGCTCTCGATCATCACCGACGAGAACCGGTTGTTCGTTTTCAATCTGGTGGAACGCTCCCTGGAGAGTGTCCGGGAAACGACGGCGCGGGTAAAGATCACCCTGCAGTCGGAAGAGTTTTTTGTCAACAGGGGGGAGGATAAACCAAAAGGGGAGGAACAGGGCGTAGATGGCCCGGCCCCGGCCGAAAGAGAGATGCGCCGCCGCTACAAGGTCCATGGCAAAAACTTCGCCGTCACCCGTGCCGGCGACGACGGTGTATTCGCCTACATCTGGCTGGCCAAAGCCCAGGACCGCCCGGCCCTGTTCCTCCTCAACTCCAAAGAGGGGGAGAAACGTGTGCTGGAGCCGGTGAAATACGTGGACAAGGGGGACTATTACCTGGTTCACCGGCGACTGGCTTTCCGGAAAGAGCGCTTCGTGCTCAAGCTGGGAAAAGTCGAGGATGAGCTGTCGCTCAAATAAACGATTCAAGGAGGAAAAGATGAATCGCAGACGATTGTTTACAACCTGCCTGGTTTTGGTACTCCTGCCTGCCTATCTCATGGTCGGCATGGGCTGCAAGAAGATCGTGGAAAAGGTCGACCTGTCGGGAAACTGGCGGTTTTCGGCGCGCTTGAACACCGGTGAGGCCGTCAACCGGAATTTTCAATTCATCGGCGGGACCGATTTCGGCAATGTCATCTATCAGGGTCAAGCTCGTGGTACCTGGATGGCGGTAGAGGGGAACGAGTGTATAGTCGTTCTCACTTATGAGGAGGGGAATGCTCTCCATTTCGAGCAGTACACGGGAATGCATCAGGACAATCGGGAGATCTCGGGAGATGCCGTCATCGAACAGGGTGACCATGAAGGGTATGGTCCCTTCACCGCCGTCAAGGTAGATTAGGAGGCAACCATGTTGCTGGCAATCGAAATCGCGATTTTGGTCTTCGGCCTGGGGCTCGGCTTGGTGATAATGATCCGGCGCAGCCGGGGGGTGGACAATGATTAAAAAAATCACGACTGCCGTCGCCTTTCTGCTGCTCCTCTCATTGGAGGCCGGGCTCCAGGCACAGGTCGACCTGACCTCCGGGGCTGCGACCGTAAAAAAGATTCTGGCCACCGTGGCCAGCGTCGTCCTGGCGCTGGTCGGGTTGATGGGGATCGGCCGCGCCGCCTACAAGTTCTCGACCGGCGACCATGATGCCACCACCTCGCTTCTGACCGGAATCGTGGCCACGGTCCTGGCGGTCGTCGCCCAGGGGTTGGCCGGAAAATGAATCCTGTCTACCGCAACGTCGGATACTCCCCGCGCATCTGGGGAGTATCCTACGTGTACCTCTTTTCCACCCTGTTCGGGTTCATCTTTCTGATCCTGATCCTGAAAGGGCTGGGAATGGTGACCGGCTTTGCTTTGAGCGTCGCCGTCAGCCTGGGCATGTACCTCTACTTCTATTGGGTCTCCAACCGCGACCCGGTGGAGTACGAGGCCCGAAAAAAACGGAAATATAAAAAAAACCTGGTCTGCTATCGTCCGGAAAAATTCAAACTGGTGATCAAATGAACCTGACCGGCCGCTATAGTACCATCTATCGGAATATAGACAAGATCGAACAGAGCCTTGACAATATTTTACTCTACATTGACTTCATCTCCAACCGTTACGAGCTCCCGATCATTCTCATGAAAGATAATTCTGTCATGATTATGTTCGAGCTGGGTGGGGTCGATTATGAAAGTCTTTCTCTTGAAGAAAGGGAAAGCATATCGCTTTCGTTCAAGGATGCACTGGAACAGTTGGGGGAGGGGTTCACCCTGGGGAATTATTTCATCAGAGAAAAAAGCGAAATCGGGCGGCTCGAGATCTCAGATTTCACGCCGCCGGTGATCCGTTACCTTCAGGAAAAAAAGCAGAAGTTTTGGGACGGGATCGGCCGCGAAAGTTTCAGCAGCAGACTGTTTTGCTCATTAAAATTTAAGAAGAGGGGATTGGCGCGAAAAAACGGGTTTTTCGATTTCGAGAACCTTTTGAGTGGTAAACCGGCGATGGAATTTCAACGACAGGAAATTTTAAAAAATATCGATCGGCTCTTCGATGGGTTTACAACGGTCCGGAGTCAGTTGGGCCGTTTGAAAATTGGTTTTCGGGAACTGGACCAGGTTTCCTCCTTTGAAATCCTGTACCAGATGATCAATCACAATGAGCCCCCCCAATACCGTGACGACATCCCCCTTTCCTGGCAGTTGGTCCACAGCAATATCCGGTATGATCAAAAAAACTGGAATATCCAGGTCATCCGGGAGTCGATTCGTGAGGATCTTTTTGCCGGCGTGGTTTTCCTCAAATACCCGCCACGGGAGACATTCCCGGTTTTAATGAACCGATTTTTCGATTTGAAATTTCCGTTTGTCATCAGCCAGAATTTCGACTTCATCAACTATCCCAAGTTCGAAAAAAACCTTCTTTTCAATAACAACATTGCCACCGCCTTGTCTCGTTTCGACAAGAATGCGCAGAACTATCTGGAAGAAGCAAGCGATTTTCAGGAACGGGTAAAAAACGACAAGCAGATGGCCATGAACTGGTCGGTTTGCTTTGTTATTTTTGGACAATCAACTGAGGAGATAAAGAAAAACGCATTCACTGTGTCCTCGATGCTGAAAGAATTGGGTTCTTTCGGAATGGATGAGAAAAATAACCTTTTAAATGCATATCTTTCGACGTTTCCCGGGCATGAGCGGTTTTCCAAGCGCAAGGAGATCATTCTGAGTTCGAATGGCGGTGACCTGTTCAACGGTTACACCCTCGATGTCGGAGATCCGGATCCGGTCGATTACTTCATCGATCGCAACCAGTCGATCTTTACCTACAATCCCTTCACCCGTCGGGAAAACTCTCATCACATGCTGATCACAGGGCCGACCGGGTCGGGAAAAAGCTTTTTCGCCAACAAGATCCTCATGTCCTCCCTGGTCTTCAATCCCTATATCTACGTGATCGATCTTTCAAGATCGTTCATGGAATTGTTCGAGATCCTCCGGAGCGAAATGGGATCGGAAACCTCGATTTTTTCCATTTCCAAGACCAGTGTCGATTTTCAACTGAACCCGTTTCTCATCGCCGATCTGGACAAAGAGGAGCTCGATCCGGAACAGATCAAATTTTGTGAGGGGTTGCTGAAACTAATGATCGGGGAAAAACTGATCACTGATGGGAATAGAGTGGTGATCATCAATTCCCTGGAGCAGTTTTTCAAGCAGTACCGAAGTCTGCTGAGAAATAATCGCGGCCAGGCCCAGCCGCCCCTCGATGTCCTGATCCCCATTCTGCGGCAGAACTGTCTGCAGGAGGAGATTCCCAACAGCCTGGAATACTGGACCAAGGGGAACAAGGGAAATCTTTTCAACAGCGGCCTGGACAGTCTGAAGACCTCCCGCTTCTGCTATTTCGACATTCAGGACCTGGAATCGAACCGGGAGGAGAATCTGGTGATCATTTATTGCATTTTTGATAAGATCATGCGCGACATCCGCAATGAATCGAAACGGAGCGTAAAAAAATTTTTTTTCATGGACGAGGCACACCGGTACCTGCGCGAAAAGGAGTTTTCCTTTTGGATCGATCACCTGATCCGAATCGGCCGGCACTACAACCTGATGGAAGGAGTGATCACCCAGAGCGTCAATGATATCATTTCCGGAGACGACTGGTCGAAGGGGATCGTCACCAACCTGAAACAGGCGGTGTTCTTCGGCGGCCAGCGGGGGGTGGACGAGGCTTTTTCCCGGTTCCAGATGAACGAGCATCAGATTGAGGTCTACAAGAACCTGAAGGTGAACCGACGGGAATTCCTCTATTGGTCGCACTCGGGGTTGCGGCGGGTGTTGTCGCCGTTGACGGATCCGTTCACTTATTGGATGGCGACCACCGACCCGGTGGAGCGGTTCTGGCGGGGAGTACTGAAACAATATATTTTCCAAGGTGACAATCAGAAAACAATAGAGGCCTGTGTCGAGATCGCTGGTGATATCACCGACAAGGAAGAAAAACAGAAACGGTTCCGGGAGTATTCTTCCCGGTTCGTAGATATTCGAGAAATCGAAAAGGAGGGGTATTGTGAGTAAAAGGGTAGTGGCAGGGATTATTTTTCTGGTACTTTTTGGTGGGTTGGCTCGGGCGGGGGGATTGCCTGTCATCGATTTGACCAATATTGCTCAGATTGTGGATCAGATCAAAAATGTAAAAGAGTTTTGGGAAAATCTCAATGGCGGGGAAGGCTTGATGAACAAATTCATTGGCAAGTTTGGGAAAATGATCAACGCATCTGAGTTGACCGGCTTGGCGCTGGGAGGAGAGCAACTGCAGATGATCGACGCCATCGATATTCAGAAATATCTGGATGGTTCTTTTTTCCGTGATATCGAGGGGGTGGATATTTGGAAGGATGTTCTTTCGTCGCAAACGAAGTTGGTTCAGAAATACCAAGGATTGGAATATCAGAATGTGAATTTCCGGGAGGACCAGCAAGCGGATCCTGAGTTGGTTGAGTACATGGAGGAAAACTTGCTTATCGAGAAGGAGATGGTCCAGAACATGCAAAATATGGCCGATTTTATCGCATCCATGCGCAAGTGGGAGTTGGAGAGGGCCGAAAAATTGAAACAGTATTCCGATCTGATAAAGAAATTCGCACAAGGGAACGGCCAATACGGAGAGGCGAGTAATCTGGAGGCGGTAGGGAATGCGATCAAAATAGAAATTCTGAAGGCAGATCAGCAGCTATTGGCGGTCAACCGGGTGATGATGGAGTCGGAGCTTAAAGAAAAAGTGGTCAAGATCGATATGGAAAAACGGTATCAACAAATGAAAGATTCGATTCAAGTGCGAAATCAGATTCAGGAAACTGAGAGCGAGGAGTAGCTCATGCGCAAATGCATCATATTGATCGTAGTTTTGGGTTTTTTGGCGGTGAATTCATTTGCCCAATTAATGGTATTCGATGCGTACAAATTCGGTTCACAAAAGCTGTTGAATGAGGTGGAGAGTTTTGGTTGGACAAATTTTTTGGGGAAATTTCAGCAGGCCTTCGACAAATTCATGGAGTATAGATCATCATACCTCTGGCCGTTGGAGCAGATGAAACCCGAATCGTTTGACTTGTTGAGTAATTTGTCAGATTTGAAAGACTTGGAAAAGTACTTTTCCGAGCCATTTTTGAAAAACAGCAATAAGGGGGAGATCTGGTTTGATTTATTCAGCAGTCAGGCTACGTTGGTATCTCGATATCAAGGGTTGTCCTCGATGGGAAGCGAAGAACAGTTGAATCTGATTTCAGGAACTTTGGAGAAAGATGAAAAACTGATGCAGTATGTAAAGGGCAATATGAAGATGGAGGCGGATCATGTTACGGAACTTGAGCAGCTTCTCAAGTTTGTATCCGACATGAGGGCATGGGAGGCGCAGCGTGTGGACAAGATGAAAGAGTATGTGAGAGTGGCCCTGGAGGTAACGGAGGCTGGCCGATGGAAAGAACGGTTGGATTCGGTAAAGGGCACAGGGGAGAGCGCGGGCCTGATGATCCACGCTTCGACGCCGAAACTGAAGGCGGTTGGCGCCAGCCTGGAGCTGGAGAGCCTCTACCTGAAGATCCAGCAAGTGGCATTGGCCCGAGCCAGGTTGGAGACGTTGTTAAAGGAGAAAACACTTACAGTGGATCGGAAAAAACGGTATCAGCAGATGGTGGATCTGGGAATCCTGCAAGAGAGAAAAAGGGAATGATCACGCTTAGAGTGTGGATTAATATTGTCTGGAGATCGTCGAGCGGTCTACAGGCATCCTGTGAGAAGGTTGCTTTTTCGATTTTGGCGATCCTGGTCATCATCGAGATCATCCGGGAGGCGATCGACATGGCCAGCGGTCGCGGTTTTGCTCTGGACAGAAGGGTGATCGCCTTTTTTGTGGCGGGATTTGCCGCTTTGGCTGTATACAGTCCGGTAGCCGACTCAATCTATAAGGGGGCCCGGACAGGTTTGAATGGACAAATCACTCAAGTGGATGCTCTCAATCAGAAGGTCGTTCATCAGGTCAAGAATGCCTTGGATTTAGGTTCCAGCGGAAATCTGGGAGTTATTGCCAATGTGTTCAACGGGGGGGTACTTGGTGGTGTTTTAAGGGGGGTGGGGATTCCCGTGGTCGTTATCATATTGATTTTTCTCTTTTTTGCCACCAATCTGATCATTTTCGGGATGTTCGGCGGGTTAATCTTTACCTTGCATTGTGGCCCGATTTTCATTGTTTTTTTGGCCATGGAAGAGACACGAAATTGGTTTTTTATCTGGCTGTCTCACATTATCTCATATATTGTACAGATTATTTTCCTGTCTGCAGCCTTGGAAGTGGCCAACAAGATCATTGGAGATTCATTGGATACACTTGACTCTCTTACCTATGCCCAAATGGAACATATGGTACCGAAATTTCTCGATGCCATCATCGGACCTCTTTTCGCTGTTGCCGTCCTGTTCATCTCCATGAGAGTTGCCCGCAGCCTGACCGGCGGGGCGGGTGGTAATGAAACTCTCAGTGTGTTTGGCTCAGCAGCAGCTCTAGGGGGAAAAGCGGCTTTTGCCGGCGGGAAAATGGCGTTGACAATGGCAAAAAAATAAGGAGAGGATGTATGTCACAAGGCGATGATTTCATCCGGTCGACCGGCAACCTGGCTTTTGTCAACACCTTTCTCAAGTTCACCTGTTTGATCCTGGCGGTCGCCGTCCTTGGCCTCTCCGGGACGGTGGTTTACCTGGGCGCCGGAGTTCGTAATCAGAAACCTCTGCCGATCTTCATCGACAAGGATTCGGGATCAGCAAGGCCGGTCGATTTTCAAGCCATCGATGCTGCCGGGGAAACCCGGGTGGAACCCGAAATTATTTCGTTTGTAAATGACTTCATTGGGAATCTCTACACTTACAACAAGTATACGGTCAAGTCGAATCTGGAAAAGGTTTTATCGGTATCATCGGAAGAGGCGGTGAACGCCCTTCGTCGGTACTGGAAGATATCGGCAAGGCAAAGCTCAATCAGTTCGGGGGGCCAGGGGTTATCGAAAATCAACTCGACGGTGATCGTCAACGGACTGCCGGATCTGCGCGTGCAAATATTCTTTCAAAAAATAGTTGTGGGTGTTCATGGCGATAAATCCAATCAGTCGAAGAATGTTGCCATATTGAGAGTGAAGACAGTAGTGAGAAACCTGGAAAACCCTCACGGGCTTTATGTGATCGAGTACCGAGAGGATGAAGTGAATCAGTAGAGAGGGGAAAAATGGAAGAAAACCAAAAAGAAATCATGGTTGAGTCGGAGAATGTGAAAACGAAAAAACCTCCGAAAGCGGGAAAAGGTGGGAAAAAAGGAAAAAACGGGAAAGAGCGGAATCGGCCTGTTTGGTTTCTGTCGGGTATGATTTTTTCCGTAACCATGCTTTCAATGGTTGCCTGGCGATTTGCAGGGTCCAGCGACAAAGAAAAAAAAGCGGTCGTGACTGAGGAGTTGCAGCTTCAGAAAAACGAGATCGATCGGGTCAAAGATGTCGAGTTGAAAGCCGAGAAGGAAACGAGGGATAAGTACCTGGTGAACGAAGCCGATCCGATGGGGGAGAAGAGTGCCGGAGGGGGAAAATCGATGACCGATGAGTTCATCGGGGATATCTTGGAAGATGAAAAAAAAACAGTCGAAGAGAAATCCGATCTTTTGAATCTTTCCTCAGGGTCCTCGGGAATCAGTCAGGATATTTCCCTGATGGAGCAGATGGGACAGATGAACACTGGAATTGAATCCCTTACCAATGAAAGCAGACCATCGAACAGTTCTCCCAGGTATGGCTATAGCAGGCGGTATGAAAGAGAAGAAAGTGATCAGAAATCGATGTTTGCTTACAGCAGGTCTTACACAAAGGCGCAGTGGTTCGAGGGAGAAGGTCAAAGGGTACGGCCGGGCGATGACCCGGACCGGAATCCAAACATGATGAGGCCGGCCGGCGAACCAGCTTTCCCTACCGTGATCTACAACAAGATAAATCCGGTCAAGGTTTTTGAGGGAAACTGGTTGGATGGGGTTCTTCTCAATCGCTTGACTGCGGATGTGGAGGAGTGCCCGGTGATCGTTTCGGTGAGCAAGGATTTTTTCGATGATGATGGAGTCTTCGTGATCATCCCGAGCGGTACCCGGGTGATCGGGAAATCGAAAATAAACACTTCCCAGGGAGCGAGCCGGCTGTTCATCTGGTTCGAGCGGATGATTTTACCGAACGGGGTTTCCGTTCGATTCCCGGAAGGGGGACGTTCCCTGGCGCTCGACCCCCAAGGGGCCGCTGGTCTGGTGTCGAAAATAAACCGGCATTTTTTTCTTCGCTTCGGTAATGCCATCATGTTTGGACTACTCGAAGGCTTGGCCGGTTTGACACAGCGTCGAAGTAACTATGACGACAACAAGGCCATTTTTGTCGAACGGTCCGGACAGTCCCTCTCCCAGATCAACAGCCAGATGTTGCAGGAAAGAACCAATATATTGCCGACGATAACGGTGAACCAGGGGCATCGGGTAAAGGTATATCTGTCTTCGGATCTGGTGATATCGCCTTATGATCATATCCATAACAGGGGGTACGCAAAGTGAAAAAATTATTCGTTTTGATCATCGTTTTGTCGATCGTGGTTTCTATCGGTTGCTCAAAAAAAAGAGCTGCTCGTAGCGAGTTGGACCAACTGGCCGGCGTTCAAGGGAATGAAAGGGGAGAGGCTGGACTGAAGCAGGCCGGAAAAGCGGTTTTTTATGACGATAAAAAAATCACTGAAAAGAAGGAAAAACTGAGCGGCGAACTGCAGGAAAACCAGAAAAAAATCGTCCGGTTGATGATCTCTGAGGAACCTTTTTTGGAGACCAGTCCGGATGTAAAAAACGCTCCGGAGACGTTGAATCTTTTTTTCAATCAGAATGTTTATGAAAAGCTCCGGGGAAATTTCATTTTCGGATACCATTTTGATGAGGGGTTCACCGGGTCCGAAAAGACTTTCGCAGTTGATGCCATAAAAGCGGGCTCTGATTCAAAACAGTATGTGACGCAGTTTAAGCGGCACCTGGCCGAGACGGCTACCAAGATCGGGGTCCGGATAGACCGGGATTCTTCGGTACGGTTATCCATGTACCTGGTTGGTGTGATTCCGCAGATGCAGGAAAAACCGTTTTCGTACCCGGGCCTGGTTGCAGAGGTGTGCTTATTCAACAGAGAAACGAAAAAGGGGTATTTTGTGCGATTCGGGCTTGGCAAAAAGGAAGGCTTGGATCGGGCCATGCAGGAATACTCCCTCATGCTGATGAGCCTGATGGACACCCGGGCAACATAAGCCTTTGGCAGGGGATAAAAGATGAGCGAAGCGGTTAGAAATCAGTTGAAGATCTACCTGACTCCGATCGGCGAGTATTTCGACGAGCCGGAGGTGACCGATATCTTTGTCTATGGACACGACAAGGTGTTCGTCAAGAGACGCGGCTGCCTTCAGCGGGTCGAGAACCGCTGGGAGAGACGGGATGATCTGATGATCGCCGCTTCGCTCATCGCCTCCAACATGGGACGGAAACTGGACCGGAACAATCCTGTCCTCGACGCCCGGCTTCCCGACGGGTCCCGGGTGAACATCATCGTCGATCCCTCCTACGAATACGGAGCCTGCATCTCCATCCGGAAATTTTCATTTGCGGCCATTACCATCGAGCGGATGGTGGCGGACGGTTCACTTTCGCCGGCCGGGGTGGATATCCTGAAACGGCTGGTCGGGCAGCGGAAGAATATCCTTATCGCCGGCAGCACCGGTTCCGGGAAAACGACTCTTCTAAATACCCTCTGCACCTTCATCCCCGGGGAGGAGATCGTCGTCTCGATCGAGGATAGCCGGGAAATCTATCTGAAAAACGAATTCTGGGCGCCCCTGCAATCGAAATACGCGTTCTATCGGGACGATACCACCGTCAGCCTGCGCGATTTGATTAAAAACTCGCTGCGCATGTGTCCGCGGTGGATTCTCTTGGGCGAGATCCGCGGCGAGGAGGCAATCGACCTGTGCCGGGCATTCAACACAGGCCATTCGGGGATGTCGACGATCCACTCCAATTCGGCTCTCGATGCGCTCTATGCCTTGGAAAATCTGATCCTGCAGCATCTGGACGTGCGTATCGAGGCGGTGCGGAATCTGATCTCCCGGGCTATCCAGGTGATCATCTATGTCAATCATTTTTTTGACGATGTCCGCCGGGTGGTGGAGATCGTCGAACTGGAGGGGCTCTCCTATGCGGGGTCGATTCCTGAATACAGGGTGGTGCCGCTGTTCGGTTTCAAAACCGGAAAGGTCGAAAACGGGCGGGTGCAGGGGGAGTTTTTTACCTTCCCGGTGGTAAGGAATCGGTAACCGTGGGATTGTTCAGGCGCGAATCGAGAACGAAGAAGGGACTTTTTTTTGTCCTGTTTCAGCGGGTGCTCTACCGGCACTTGGGAGTGGTCGAGATCGGTTATGAGCCTTATTATACCCTGGCTTGGGTGGTGGTTGTCTCTTTAAGTGTATACCTGGGTGTGCTCATGTTCGAACGGGTTACCTGGGGCCGGGCGCTCGGCCTGGCGGGAGTGATCACCGCCATAGCGATACTTGTGGTTGTGGCGGTCCGATTCGGGATCAGGCCGGTCAGTTCCATCGATGAGACGGTGGATTTATTTCTGCGCCTGCGCCTGGGAAAACGGGAACGGGACCTGTTGCACAACCGGGGGGTGAACAGCGAGCACCCCGGAGAGCTCGGGCGGTTCATTGAAGCCCTTTGGGAACGGGAATGGGCGGTACCCCCTCATGCGGGCGACGAATAAACGGATGGCCATCCGATCCTTTCAGCAATTGAAACGGATTTTGCGCAATGGGGTGATGCGTCGTCTCTACATTCGGGAACAGGGGCGATTGAAGCTCAGGTATTACATTCTTTTCATCCCCGAGCATACCCGGTATATCGTTTTTCATTGTACGACGGGAATCGAATACCGGTTCGACGAGGCGGTTCTGCTGGAAGAAGATCCCCTGCAATGGAGGCGTTGGCTGCGATCGGGGGTAATGCTCGTCGAACTCGATTGATCGATTGCCGGCGATCAGATGAAAAAGTTGAAGGCGCGTGCGATGTCTCGGGGCGATGTCCCCTTCGCGAATATGTACCATTCACGTGTCGAACGGGCATCGGGATCGGCTCCTTTTTGGATAAGCAGATAGGCGGCCCGGGAGTTTTTGGTCAACATCGCCCAGTGGAGGGCGGTCCATCCGTAATCGTCGGCGCTGTCCCGATAGCTGTGATCGGACAGGTATGTTTCCAGTTCAGTGGCTTTCGCGGCATCCAGGATCAGCGACAACACCGTGGCCGCCTCGGCCAGGGGGAGGGGGGCGGCAGTGGCTGACGGGGCGATATCGGTTACCGGCACGATAGCGAGAGTGCGGTAGAGGTATTGGGCCAGGAAGAACAGGATCAATCCTGCGGTTACCATCACCCCGATGATGATCAGGCGGGGGGGCCATGGACTGCGCTTGCGGGAAGGGGGGATGTAGGAGTGTTTTTCGCCCCCCAGGATGATTACGCCCGCGGTCAAGCCGTCTCGATGAAGCTTGTGAAATAGGTTTCCGGTCTTCATTGGCGGTAGCGGGTGGCGACCCGGAACTGCAGGGTCAGGTACCCCGATGACTGCTCGAGATCATGGATATAGCGGCGGTATTTTTTCAGAAACCGATCCCTGCGGAACTGCAGAGTCAGAGTGTTCTCTTGGCAGATAGCTTGAAACAAGGTGGTATGGCGAACTTTGGCCGAAGTAAAACTGACCTGAACAGGAAAACGGATCTCGTAGTGGCAAAAATAGTCGAATTCGAAATTGGTGTTGCCCTTGAACTCGGTAACCACTTTTTCATCGAGGCAATCCGGATCGAGGGGCAACTTGATGTTGACGGTGATCGTCAGGGTGCTTTGCTGATACCGTCCGGGTGTGAAAAAGGAAGCGGGGTGAAGCTCGAAAAAACGTTGGCAGTCGCGAATCATTGTACCCACCTGGTCATAGCGGCAGGCGGGATCGCTGGCACTGGCTTTTTTCAGGATTTTAAGCAGCTCCGGGTGCAGGCGCTGGCTGATGTTCGTATCCTGAAAAAGCTCGTCAAAGCCGCTGTTGCCGTCGCGGACCGCCGTCTGAAAATCGCGGGCGGCCAGGTTCGTCCAGAAATTGCCGCAGGCGATCTCGGTGATGATCACTCCCGCTGACCAGATATCGGTACGATGGTCGTATCGAAAATTGGGGTTCTTGAACCGTTCCGGGTCGAAGTAATCGGCCTTGGTGATTAGGTGGGATGTGGTAGAGGAACGGTCGAGGTTGCTGATATCCTTTGATGTGCCGTAATCGCCGATCACGTAATGGGCTTCGTCGCCGCGGTCCACGACGAAGACGTTGTTCGGGCTGAGATCGCGGTGCACGAGGTGGGATTGGTGAAGAAACCGGAGCGATTCCAAAAGGTCGATGATCATCTGCCGCTTTTCGGCGAAGGGGATGTGGAGGCGGCCGTCGGCTTCCCATTCGATCAATTCCTTCAGGGTGGTGTTGGCCAACTCCATCAGGATAAAGGGAAAGACGATCTCCCGGTTCCCGGCCATGGCGCTGGTCGTTCCCGAGGAGTAGACCTTGAGAAGTGGATTGACGACCATCCGGGAAAAAATGGCGATTTCGGCGAAAAGTGATTTGGACGATTCCTTGACCTGCTCAGGCCGGATGATCCGGTTATTGGTGAAGTGGATGTCGAATTCAAGCGAGGTTTTCATGGCATAGGCGCGGTTTTCCGGATCACGGAGCTTCAGGATCGTACCGTATCCACCCCGGTTGATCAACGATTCGATGGCATACCGGTGGCCGTCGATGAGCAGACTGTCGAGGTCGATCCGGTAATCGGGGTACAGTTCTGCAGTCAATCCGGTGAGCGGGTCGACGCAGCGGCCGTCGCAATAGGGGCATTGGGTTTGGGCAGCGGGGAGAAACCGGAAGCAGGTTCTACACTGTCGCATGGCGGGCGACCTCGGCATGCAGGCAGCAAAAATCGGTGTTCATCTTCATGATGGGGGGATGAGGAGGAAACAGACGTTGAACTTGTCGGCCAGCGTCGTCAGAGTTTGTTTGAGTAACGGGTTGAACACGGGTTCGCCGTTCTGGAAATAGCAATACCCGATGCGGCCTTCGATCAGGCAGAAGTGGATCCGTTCTCCGAACAGGCGGGCGAAATAGGCTTTGTTGGCGGTCACCAACGCCTGGGTGGGGACGGTGACCCGGAACCCCGGGGGAGCGGACCTCTGCAGCCCCTCCAGGTATTCGGAAAGGGCGTCGATGGCGCCGAACCGGTGGAAGGGAAAGGATTGCTCGGGTACCAGAAATGGTCCCGAGCGGACAAAGCGGATGGAATGGATGGTGATGGATGCGGGGGGTTGGATCGGGGCAGGCTTTGTCTCTACTGGAGTTTTCCCTTCGGTTCCCTGGGGGGAAACCGTCTGACCATCCGAAGCCAGTGCGCTTTTCCGTCCCTGGCCAATGGTGTAGCAATCGGTGCTGAGAACTTCACCGGGGGCGGGATGAAACCGGCATAAAACCGTCTGACCGCTGCGATGGAGAACATCGTAACGGCCGACCTCCCGGCCGTTGCGGTGCAGCACGCCCGGCGATGCAATCCCGATCCCGCTTTTTTGATCGATGATAAAAAAATCGAGACGGGGCTGGCGGATGGGGAGTTTTTGGGAGGTGGCTGCCGTTGCCGTCAAGGATAGGGCGAGCAAGGAGGATAACAAGTAGCCGGCTCTCATTCCCTGGGTTTGTAATCGCCGAAGAAGACGATCTTCCCCTCGAACAGTCCGAGGTAATCGATGTCGAGATCCTTCTCGATCTTTTTGCGGAACTTGTCGAGCTTCTGGTTGTCCTTCACGGCAATGCGATTGTCGTAGAAGAAATTGATGATGGTGCGGATGAAAAAGGAGATCTCCAGGATGCGCAGTTCCACCCGGAGGTTGTGGAGCGATTCGAACAGGTCGGTGGGAATGACGAAAGTGGTGGAGATGGAGGAGTGTGAGGTGGCTTTTCGGTCGGCTGGGATCCGTTCCGAGGCCTGGGCATAGGCACGGAACTGTTTCTGCAGATCGGTGTCGCCGACCAATTCTTCGCAGATCCGCACCAGGGCCGGGGTCTGCTTGACTCCGTAAAAAAACGCCAGGTCGATCAGGTGCTCCTTGGTGGCATGGTTCAGGGAAACGGGAAGTACCTTGTCATCCCCCTTCTTTTTCTTCGCATCGAATACCGCCATTTTCACCTCCTGGGTCTATGGTAGCACAGGAAAAATTGCGAAACAACTATTTTTATGAAAATATACTTGATATGTTGCAGCGATAATAGTAGATTGGGCTCCTCACTCGACCATGATCTCGTCGGCGAAGATCCAGACCTTTCCCCCCTCGCCGGTGTAGCCGTCGGGAAGAGCGGTCCGGTTACGAGCGCGGATGCGGATACAGCGAATCTTGTCGACGCTGCCGGCAGTGCCAAACTCATGGATGCCGTCGGGCGTATCGATGGCGGGCTTGACGACGGCGTCGATGGAAGCAAAGCGTTTACCGTCACGGGAGACGCTGAATTCGATCGATTCCGGCAGGTAGATCCAGTCGCCCGGGCTGTGCATCAGTCCCAGTGTCACCCGGTTGACGCGGGTCGGATTGCCCAGGTCGACCGTCACCTCCAGGTCGGTTCCTTCGAAACCCAGCCAATTGCCGTCACGGATATCGGTCGATCCCCGGCGAGCGTCGATCAATGTTTTCGCTCCCTGGCCGGTGTAGCGGGGCGACGGGATTCCGGTCAGCTCCGCGGCCGGGAGCGGCAGGGACATGAAGAGCCGCTTGTGGACGATGTCGCTCATGATTCGATCAGCGGAAAATGTGGCGCAGCGGATGACTGCTTGCGTCCGCACCTGAAAAGAAGAGGTGAATGGCGCTGAGGAAGCGGTCGGTTCATTGCCGTCGAGGGTGTAACGGATCGTGCCGGCCGGTGCGGTCATGTTGACCGTCAGGGCCGAACCGGGCGTGATGATGTCGATCTCGGGCGTGATGGTCGGCCGCGGCATTCGTTGGAAACGGCCAAAATCAGCCGGATCGCGCTCCAGCAGATCGAAGAGGGGCACGGCCGGCTCGGTGCGATAAAGTTCATTCGCGGCGGTGGCGGCAAAAACAGCCAGGGCCGGGTCATCGGGGAGGGTGATGGCCCGTGGGCCCGGAGGCGGGAGATCGATCACGTACCGGTAGAGGTAGGTGTACATATAGGCTTCATTGCCGGCGGTACGGTGGTGGCGGTGGGTGGTGAAGAGGGCCAGTGGCGCCGGCTTGATGAAACCCGGTTCCAGGCCGAGAAATTCGGCCTGACGCCAGTCGAATTCGGGCTGGTGGTCATTGTCGATTCCACTCCAGATCCGCTTGTCCCACTGGCCGATCATGCCGGTCCAATCCTGGATGGCCAGGGTTTGAGGCTGATCACCGATTTTCATGTGCAGGGGCCGGTCCCCGTCCAAAGAAGCGGCCAACAAATATAGCCGGTTCCAATTTCCTCGCGGCAAGGGTATGGTCTGCCCGCGACAGATCAGGACATCGGGACCGCCCGGGTTTTGGGCGCCGATACGGAAGGAGATGCCGGCGCTCTCCAGGGTATCGGGGAGAAGTTCATCCGGGTAGGAGCGGCCTTTGGTATCGCCGTCGACCTGACCGCGGGTATCATCCCTGGAGATGACCCGATGGTTCAGGGGGAGGGTGAGGGGGGCTGATAATATCTTCGGTTGAGGAAAGCGCGGGGAAAACCGCAGGGCGAACGTGCGGATTTGGTGGGGGGTGAGGTCGATGCGCAGGTCTTTCCCGGCAAGGTCGATCGGGGCCAACGTATCTTCGAGACCGTTCACCTCGCGGATGGCCTTGGGTCGGAACGGCAGGTGGACGGAAGCTCCAGTCAACTTGAATCCGCTCCGCTCGACCACGCGGAGGATCACGTCGTTTCCATCCTCGGCCGGCTTG
>Ga0105099_10000270_pt1 | contig 35035 bp, 46 predicted proteins | sample PPLLak3cmMay2015_2_FD_79138 | JGI IMG/M metagenome (GOLD analysis project Ga0105099, IMG submission 79138) | Freshwater sediment microbial communities from Prairie Pothole Lake near Jamestown, North Dakota, USA - PPLs Lake P8 Core (1) Depth... | ecosystem: Environmental > Aquatic > Freshwater >... | reverse complement strand
GGTTTGATTCTAGGATTCTGCGGTTGCGTTGTATCCATTTTTGTTGTCGTTCTGGTAGTTTTTTTATTTCTTCGTCTGTTAGTTTTTTGCTCATTTTTTTGTTCCGTGGCTTTTTTCAAAATAATAGTCGATAGCTTTTCTGATTGTGAATGCAATTGGGATTCCATGTTCTTTTCTGAGTTGGTCTAGTTTTTTATATCGTTGTTCATCTATGTTGAGTAGGATTTGTTTATTATATACAATTGGTTTCATATCCACCACGACTACATCATGCTTTTCCATTGTTCATACACCTAATATACGTTAATATATGTATATATTTAAATGTATTCTTTTAAATAAGTTTTTATAATGGCTTGTGTATATCTTTTTGTATATATGATGATGGTCGGCTAGAGCGTTATGGATGTTTTGGTTCTTCTTATCTGGCTGGTGGTTTGGGCGATCTTGCTTGCGATGAGTACAGTTGAGACTCGTGGCATGGTCTTTGGTTTTATCGCTGGCTCATGGATTATGACGTTAGGCTGTTACATCCTGGTCGATGGGTTGTATCGTGAGACTGGCAGCACGTTGGTGGCATCCGGCTCTGATTATATTATCACGTATACTCAGGAGTTGATTGTTCCGCCTTTCAGTAGTTATGGTGTGTTGTGGTGTGTGCCTTTTGTCGCGATCGGGATGTATCTGATGTATCTGGCTGTGACTGTGAAGAAGAAATCAGGTTGATGGTGTTTTATGTCTGAGTCTGATGGTGAGATGAATCTTCTGGATGAGTTGAACAAGAGTTTTTTGTCCGGGAAGAACGATGGTGGGTTCGGGAAGTATACGCAGGATGTGCAGAATTTTGGTCATATCCCTGAGAATCCGTATGATCATAGCTGGGGGTTGATCAAGAGCCGGAAGCGTGATCTGGCGAAGGAGGGGATTAATTATCTGGATGATCCGATGATCTATCTGGGTAATGTGGAGAATGAGAAGTCGTTGCGTTTTTATCAGCTTGATATGACTTTTTTGGCGATCATGAATAAGATGGCTCAGACGGATCCTGTGATGGAGTATGTGTATACTCCGTTGGATAAGATCTTTAAGATGGAGATCCGTATGACGTGTAATATCGGGAACGCGGAGCGTCATCTGCAGGCTGGTCATGTGCCGATGTCTTCTGAGTCTCATGGGAGTCGTATTTTGGGGAAGAAGCGGAAGCGGAAGCCGGTTGAGTATGTTGTTCCTTCTGATGAGGAGATCAATGATAATATGTATTGATGGTTGATGGAGTTGTGTGTGTTATGCCGTTTTTGAGGAAAAAGGTGGTGGATGTTGAGGCTGGTGTTGCTGAGGAGCAGGTGCTTCATGATGATATTCATCGTCGTATCGATGAGCGTATCGGGGTGGCTGCGCCTGTTGTGAAGCCTTCTGGTTTTTCTGCTGGTGTTGATATCCCTGATCAGGTCGTGGATATCTCTAAGAATAAGTCTAGTGTGGAGTATGTGGAGAAGGTTGGTCGGTTGAACTGGAACCGTGCTCTTCTGTATCTGACGGTATTGGGGATCATGGGTATCATTTTTTTCACGATGTATATGAAGGCGTCTCCTGCTTTTTTGTTGTTGACGTGGATGTTCGGGATGATGTGTTTCCTGCCGTTGGGTCTTATCCTCGGCTGGTTGTTTTTGAATCCTGATGTGCGTTGTCTGATGCTTCGTCGGATGCGTGGCCGTAATTACGGGATGGTGAATTTTGTTCATCGTGGTGGTCAGCGGATGGTGACGCGTATCAAGAACTTCGATGATGATGTGATCATTCAGGATACGAAGATGTGGATCTTGCAGAATGATGGGATCTATTATGTGGACCGTGATCGGAATAAGATGGTTCATGCGAAGATCGACAGTAAGCATATTAAGACGATGTCAGGTGGGATCCCGGTGTTGTATCTTGATCCTGATACGATGATCCCGTTGACGTTTCATTCTGTTCAGTCGATGAGTAATCCGCAGCAGTTCGGCAGCACGATACTGGGGTATATTTATAATCAGCTGGCGAAGGCGTTGTTCATGAAGAAGGGGCTGCAGATATTTTTTATCATTATTCTGGTGTTGACGGGTATGTGTCTTGCTGCGACGATCCAGATCGCTATCTGGGTGAATGAGGTGCATGAGGCGTTGCCGACGATCATGGATCGTATGGCGCGTCTTGGTGAGCTGATATCTGATCTGGAGCGTTTGAATGGTGTGAATGAGACGGTGATCCCGTTGCCTGATGTTGGGGGTGGTGGGTCGTGAGTCGTCGTCTGCATGAGTTGACGTTGGCTGAGCTGGAGAAGAAGGTGCGGTATTCTCGTGTCTGGATGATGGTCATGGGGATGCTGTTCATGGTGGTGTTTCTGGTGAGCTGGATCTTGGGGTATGCGGTGGATCCGTTGTTCGGCTGTTTCTTTGTCATGGTGTACATCGGTTTTGTCATGGTGATCTGGTGTTTATCTTTTCTTCAGACGTATTTCGTCTGGTTGTTGAAACTACGTTTTGATAAGGGTGATGATGGCAAGGACTCAGGTTGACCGGTATCAGATCGAGCAGGCTTCTCCTGATGAGAATTATACGAACTGGCTTGTGGAGTCGTTGAAGGAGCTGTCGATGTGTTCGATGCTTCTGACGCAGTCGTATATGATAGGTGAGGAGAATCGTGAGGCTCATTTTCAGATGATCAGTATTGGTCGTGAGCTGTGGATCCAGTTGTTCCCGAAGGTTCAGAATACGAACCTGTCGGTTGATTTCAGGAAGTGGATGCCTTTTATTGTGGAGCCGCGGTTGTTCCTTGTTGAGAAGTATGAGGGGCTGCTGTGGTTGTTTGAGGCTCATATCAGGATGGCTTTTGAGCATCTTGGTATCACGAAATTGACATGAGGTGTTGTGTGTATGGAGAATGTTGTTGAGATGGAGTCGGTTGAGGAGCTGTTGCGGTTCCTTGAGGCTGAGGTGGTTTCGTTGAAAGAAGCCGGTGAGTCTGAGGTCGGGCGTCCGGTTGTTTTCATCGGTGAGATGAACGAGCGTGATGAGAAAGGGATTGTCCGTATCTCGGTGCTGGTGACTAGTTCTGATGATGAGTTGTTGTTGCGGTATGTGGAGCCGGTGGGTTCCGCGGAGCTGCCGTTGGTTCATTTGAAGGATGTGAAGGAGACGGAGTTGGTCTATGAGCGTCAGAAGAAGGATTTTGATGTGTTGACCGGTCGTGTTGATGCGCGTCGGAAGGAGCTGGAGGGTTTGTTTGACAAGGCGGGGTATCCGGTGTTCCTGGGGGTGTTGACGTGAGGATTGAGTATACGATTGTGGGGATGGATGTGTTGATGAGGGAGCATCTGCGCCGGAACATTGATTTTGATAACATCGACCTGGTTTTTTGTGCGCGTCAGTCTCTGGAGAACTTGGAGCATAGCAGGTTGCTTGCGCGTATGCCGGTGAAGACGAGGATGTTGGTGGATAGTTTCAAGGACCGGTCTTCGTTGATGTTGAATAATATCGATGGGATGTTTAAGACGTCGATGACGGTGCGGGAGTCTGGTGAGGTGGTCCTGGAGTTGTTTGTGTCTCCTAGTTATTTCGTGGTGGGTGATTCGATGGAGGCGTCGTATGGTCGTCTGGGGAAGCGTCTGGTGCGGTTCATCACTCGTCAGGGTCTTATTGATGGTGTGGAGAAGAGTCTGCGTCAGGTGTATAAGGTCGGGTTCACGGGTAGGGTGCTTGAGGATGATGGGAAGAAGTTGAGGGTGGGGGTCAGTTGAGATCGTGGCGTTGTTTACTATCGATATCTATCAGTTGTTCATTGCGTTGCTTGTGACAGCGATCCTTCAGGAGTTCGCTATTAAGCCGTCTGTGGAGTTTTTGAAGAAGTATTATCAGAAGGGTCGTGCTCATCTGGGGAAACGTAATGGTGTCAAAGACAAGAAAACGTGACCGGCTCTGTCGATCCTGCAAGAAGCCTTCGTATGGTTTTCTTTGTCGTGATTGTAAACGGAAGCAGCCGAAGACGATCAGGGATGAGCAGGGGCGGGGTCGTTGAGGGTTGTGGTGGTTGATGGGACTGTGCCTATGGTTGTCGTTGTCGTCGTGTATCATCTGTTGAAATGGCATGGGGGTATGTTGTTTTGAGGAAGAGTCGGTATGATCCATTCATCCTTCTGGTGATGTTGGTTGCATTCCTGTATTGTTTCTTTGTGCAGGGTTTTCATGTGGTGTATTGGGATGAGGGTGAGCTGGGGCCGGATGGGGTGTGGCATCGTGGTGATGAGGTGCGGGGTGTGGAGTATTCTTCTGGGTTGTTGATCATCCCTTTGTTCTTCCTTGTGGTGTTCATCTTGTTTGTTTTTGGTGATGAGCTGGAGCCGTATGGTCTGGGGTCGTTGTTGGTGTTGTTGCGTCGTCGTCGTTGAATAAAAGGTGTTTTGGTTTTATAAGGTTGTATTCTGATTACTGTATTTGTTGAGAAATGTTTTTGGTCGGCATGGGGCGTAAAAGATATGTCTGATTCTGAAGATGAACTGGATATTGTGGATGATGCTCATTTGGATCGTATGACCCATGAGTATAAGGTGAAGCAGTTGCGTGAGAAGAAACAGCGTCTTATCTCTCGTCAGAAGGCTCGTGCTTTTAAAAGGAGTCAGCGTGAGGAGATCCGTGCGGAGAAGCGTGCTATCCGGGGTATGAAGCGTGAGGAGTTTCGTGAACGGGCGGCTCCGGTGAAGCGGATGGTTTCTGGTGTGGGTAGTGGTATGGCTCGTGCTGGTCAGGGTTTTGCTCGTAGCATGGAACGAAAAGGCGGATCGTCTGGTGGTGGTTCGCAGCCTCGTGGGATGTTCGGCCAGGGTGGTGGGTCTGGTGGTTTGAGCCTGGGTTTTGGTGGTTCTTCTAAGTTTGATATGGGTATGGGTCGTGGGAAGAAGCCGTATACTTTTGGTGGTGGGTCTGGTGGTTTGAGCCTTGGCCTAGGATCAAAGAAAAGGGGTAGTAAAAGAGGTAGGAAAAAATGAAGCTGAAACTTGTTTTGTATGCAATGATATTGTTCATGTTGGTGTCTGCGTCGTTGGTGTCCGCGCAGATTGATTCGTTAGCTGTCTGGGAGAACATCGCGGATGGGACTCTTACGAGCACCTGGTCGGAGACGACAAACAGTAACTGGAAGGCTCAGAACGAGTCTGGCGTCTGGTCGTATAACAATACTGCGACAGCGTCTTTGAACTGGACTTTTAATGCGTCGGTGACTGGTTCTCGGTGGATGCAGACGTGGGAGGGGACGTGTGATGACCCGGAGGGTGGTATCGGCTCGGGGATGTTTATCGATGCGACTCATTACTATGCGGTGATCTATTATCTTTCTTTTAATGGGACGGATCCTGCTGTCTATATTATTTATTATAATGCTGGTACTGTGAGCTACTGGGATGCTTCGCCTGGTGGTTGGACGACGAATCTGAGTAATGCGACTGATTATACGAACTATGAGAAAGATTATCAGAACGGATGGGTGCGTTTTAAAGCGGTCTGGAACTGGAACGAGGAGCTTGATGCGTGTACTGTACGGTTCAAAGCCTGGGAGACGCCTGGTGATGAGTTCCCGTTGTGGCTGTGTGATGAGGTGATCACTGCAGCGTCTCCGACGACCTCGACGTATCCTGGTCTTGTGGTTGATAAGCGGTGGGATCTGGATGCTTCAACGACGTTGTTACGGCGGATCTGGTTCTGGAACTTGTCGTATACGATGACCGGGATGTGTCATGTGATCGACTGCCCGACTGTCAGTATCAATGATGTTTTGACGACATGGGCTGACGCGGAGACTCCTGATATCTGGAATGCGACGCAGGTGTATAAGGATTTCATTAACCTTTTTGATCTGACGAGCATGTATGATGAGGATTTCTGGGGTGAGACTGGGAATCAGAACGACTCGGTTTATGTGTTCAGCATCATGGTGACTGACATGGATGATTATTGGGATATGTATTTCCCTGCGCCTCCGGATGATCTCCCTGATAATGTGTTGTTGTTCGCTGTGTATGAGACGCCAGATGGGACGAACAACTTGTCTGATGAGATGTTGATCCGGTGGGATACTGATAATGATGGTGAGTATGAGGCGACTGATTGTGCGATGTGGTCGAATGATACTCTGACGATGTTCTATGAGGGTTGGACGCCGGTGGATGCGCCTGATGTCTTTGAGCATGTTGTGATGCTTTCTGGGGCTTCTACGAGCACGAACGCTGGCGCGGTGTTCCGGGATAGTCTGTATTGGTATCGTGCGGTGATCATCAACTGGGATATGATGTACAATGGCTCTAGTGGTGCGCGTATTGGTGATGATACGTGTCGTATGAGCATGATGTTCTATGATAATGATACGGATAGTATCGCGGTGCTTCAGGATTTCTACCCTGGTGATGATGATGTTCATTATGTGAACACTGATGGTCGGAATAAGAGTTGGGACCCGATGTGGTATTTGGAGAACACGAGTGATTTCTGGACGTTGTTCACGGTTGATACGAGTCTGTCTGGTGAGCCGTTGTCTGACCCGGTGGATCCTGTGGAGTCTGTTGGTCTGGAGATTGTTGTGAACATATGGCCGGTGCTTGCTGCGGTGGTGTTCCTTGTTATTTTGATCGGGATGTTGTGGACGCAGACGTTGACGGTTGAGTCGTTGGTGGCTTGGCTGATGGTTGCTGTGACTGCTATCATTGCGATCTTGATCATGACGAGTGTCTAAGGGGTGATTGGTGTTGAGGAGTTTTTATTGCACCAGGTGTAAGCGGCATATTGTGTTTGTGGGTGATCGGTATGTCGCGGTGTATCGTCATTATAAACTTCATCATAAAAAAAGAAAGAGGAGGTGATAGGTGTTATGAAGTTTCGTTTCACGAAGAAACGGAAGGCCGCTCTTGCGAAGGCTCGGATGAAATGGAAGCATATGAGTCATAAGAAGCGGATGGCCGCGATGCCGAATAAGCGTCATCACCGAAGGAGATAAACCCATCTCCTTCATACTTATCAATACTTACTGATACTTACAAATACGTATCAGCTTGTTATTTTTATTGCTTCAAGGTATATCGTGTTTTCAAGGTTTATCGACCCGGTGAATACAGTGCCATATCGTACTGTCCCGGTGTAGGTGTACGTCGCCTGGTCGATGAGCGGGTCTGGTCTGATCGTCTGGTTCGTTATGATGGCGAAGAGTGATGGGATCCCGTTGTCGTAGAGGCTGTAGAGGCTGCCTGTGGTCCCTGCATGGGCGCTGGGTGCGGTGATGGTGACTGTTTTTCCGATGTATTGGTTCGGGTGTGTGTTGAGTTCTTTGATGGTGACATGTGTGCTGTCCGCGGTCTGGATGCATCCGGTGATCAGGATGATGGGGATGAGGACGAGCAGTATCTTTTTTGTTTTCATTTGATTCTTTTCCTCCATTATTTACTTTCGGTGACCTGTGAGTTAATATTATATATCTATCATTATATTCGTTTTTGTAACATTTTGTTTCATAGGGGAGTAAAGTGAATAGATATGACTGAGATTGAGATTCCGTCTGAGATGTATCAGTGGATGGAGGAGTTTGGTGATCCTGATGTGTTTGCGGTGGCTGTTGTCAGAAAGGCGTTGATGGTCGATAGGCGTTCTGTTTAGTCTTTTTTTTTTGTTTCTTCTTTGAGTGCTTTTCTGATGTTTTCTTTGATGTATTCTGCGGTTGATGTGTATCCGAGTCGTGGGTTTTCTTGTATGAATTTTTCTACTTCGTTGAGCATTTCTGTGGGTAGTTTGATTGTTTTATGGGATACCATTCCGGCTTTCCTTTCCTTCGATGTTCAAAGGGGGTATTGGTTGTTTTCTATAAATATCTATAGGTGTCATATATTATTAATGTATGGCACAAATCTTATATAGTGTTTGTTGTTAGCATGGTTTCTGAGGGGTTTTTTCTTTTTTTTTCGTAAGTGTTATAAAAGGGTAATTTATTACTACTTCATGGTTAAGGAAAGTGAAGTGAATGGGGAACAACAGCAACGGTAACTGTATTGTGATCGCTTTTGTTGGTCATTCTTCTATTGAGGATCTAGCTGATATTAAGAAAGCTGTTGAGGGTATCCCTGGTTTTAAGATTGTTTTTTTTAAGACGTCGTCTGATAAGCTGTGGATCAAGGAAGGCATAGAGGATGATGTTTGCGATGTTCCTCGTGGTCATGTGCGGCGTATTGAGGGGGCGGTTGATTGACGGGTTGGTATAAGTTCTCTGTGTCTGGTTTGATCCAGATTGAGGATCCTGATGCTGGTGTGAGCTTGATCAGTAATATGTTCGGTGGTCATAGTAACATGGTCCGTGATCTGCGTATTGCTTGTGGTGGTGTTGTGGAGGTAGGATATGAAGAAACAGAAGATTTTGAGGGTAACGAGAAGTAAACCTGGTAACAGTGTTGTTGTGTTGCTTGGGGCTGTGAAGGGTGCGTCTGCGGTCCCGTGTTGTGTGGAGTTCACGGTTCGTTGTTATAATTCTGTTGATATGGTGCGGAAGGATCCGCAGAACAGTATCAGTGAGGAGATCCCTGGTTATCTAGCGAGGGATGAGTTGATGGATATCCTTGGTAACCTGCGCAGTAATATTCAGGTGTGTTGGCATGGTGAGGGGGTTGGTGTGGTTTTGAAAGAGGAGGATTCATCTTAATGTCTAATGATGCTGGGGGTGATCGAGGTTTTTTTCCTAGTTGTGCATCCCATCCGTTCTCGTCACCCCCGGTGTTGCATTCCAGGTTTTTTTATGTCCTGGGGTTGGAGGGGATTGAGATTCCTTCTGAGTCTGAGGTGTTGCATTATTGTTTTTTGGAGGCGATGAGTGAATGAAGACGTTGGCTGAAAGACAAGAGGAGGCGAATTTTCAAGAAGCAGTGGAATACGATTTAAGTGATATCCTTACTAGATTGAAATGTTTGGAAAAAAAAGTAAATCTTTTGGAGATGGACAGGAAATGAAGTTGAAGGCGAAGCCTGTGTATTTTAACGCTATTCGTAGCGGTAAGAAGCTGGTGGATTATCGTGATGCGCATATCACTTTTGTGAACGAGGAGACAGGTCAGAAATGCATCCGTGATATCATAGGTGTGAAGATGGTGAAGCGGAGTGACCTCCCGGAGGATCTGCGTGATGATATGATGTTGTTCAGTGATGATAGCATTGTTGCTTTTACGTTATCTAAGGAGAAGCGGAGACAATGAATCGAAGGAAGAAGGTAAAAGGCATTTGTCCGAATTGTGGTGCGTTCATTGGTTTCTCTGGTAGACATTTCAGTCGGAAAAGATGTGAGGTTCATACTGGGAAGATGGAGGGGCGGCGATGAGCATTTGTTTCCGTATTTGTTGTCTGACGGTGAAGCCGAATGATCTGGTTGATGAGGAGGTGTTGCGGAACACGGTCTTTATTGAGCCGGATCAGGAAACTAAGGCGTTGTATCTGTGGTTTAAGGGGAGCATCGTGGAGGATTGATGATGGGGATGAATGGTTCTTGTTTCAGCAGTATCCCTTGTGCGACCCGTGGCTGCAGTAATCGTATCAGTCATCCGTTTAGTATGCATCATAAGTTTTGTAAGGAATGTAGACGTGCTCATCATAATCGTAGTAACACGTTGTATCAGGTGCTTGCGAGTTTTGAGAAAGCAAGGAAATATCAGCCGGTGTGTCTGATGGTGGATCCTGGCTTGGATGGTGAGTAGAGTATGGTCTTGGGTCTGAAGGATATCCTGGTGATCGATGGTGTGTCTCATAAGCTGGAGATAACGCATGTGAACGACGGGATGGTCAATGGGATTAGTATCGATGGCCGTCAGTTCTATCCGACAAAAGCAGTCCTGGAGAAGCCAGTCCTGCAGGTGAAGACCGTGGACTCAGGTTTTGAAAAACCAGACTCTGATATGATAAGATGCAGCATCTGCGGTGTTGAGAAAACAAGAGGTTGTTTCTACCCTGGTAAGCATCGATGCAAGGAGTGTACATCGAAGTATAACAAGGAGTATAACCTGAAGCATAAACCGTCGCATCCGAATAAGAAGAAAGAGAGCGAGCCTGCTGTTGAGAAGGGTTTTGAGTGGAATGAGAAGCGTGACGCTGTCCTTGTCGCGAACTTCAACAGTCTAGGGGTGTCTGGTATTTTTGATAAATCCTTGTTGCCTGGTTTCAGTATGACGGATATCCGTAAGCGATGCCAGGACCTCAAGCTGATTGATGAGTTTGGGCGTAAGAAAGAGTAGAGGTGAAAAAAAAAATGAAAGAGATCAAGTTAAGGCTGAAGCGGAAGACCGATGCTGTTGATGCGGATAAGGAGAAGACGACGTTTATTTTCATCCCGGTGTTGGACAGTCTGCAGAAAGAAATGCAGCTGAAGATATCCACTGAGTCCGCGGATATGACGATGGACGACCTGGGTCTTCCGATGGAGATAGGCGATGAGGTCACTATCAGGATATTGATGGTGAACAGTCAGCAGAAGCTCGATGACAGTCATCTGCTCGCCGGTGTGAAATCACGGAAAGACCTGGAGACCCATAGGGCACCATCGATCATGGATGAGATCCAGGCGAATGAGGAAGCGCTTTCTAAGAATTTATCATCTAATGGTGTCGATGTCTCTATCAAGGTGACTAAAGAGAAGAAGAAACGCGGGAGACCACGAAAGTAAATGAATATTAATCCCCTGATTGGTACGGAACTACCTTCAATACTGAAGGAACTACCAAAAGGGGGAATTTTGGATCATGTAGAAAAAAAAGCAACAATCAATAGGTTAGAGACGCCCATATTTCTGAATCAGCAGACGACAAACTTCCAGGAGATAATGCTCTACGCGAAGATACGACTGCGATTGGCAGATCGGACGATACAGGGTCATATGAAGAACCTGCGAGCGATGGAGACGCATATCTGCCCGGTGGATCTGAGGGAACCATCACCGGAGAATTTCATACAGCATATGGATTACCGGGAGCAGATCGATCATGCGACGACACAGTTGAAACATGAGCGCGCTGCGTTCTACATGTATCTGCGTTGCCTCGGGATAGATAATACGCCATTTTATTACAAGCCTCCGAGCATTGAGAGCCGGGAAGCCCCGATAGCGTATCCGAATCAGGTCCATGCGATGATTCATCAGCAGTATTCCAATGACCGTTATATTGATGCGTTGGTGCGGTACATCATCTGCCATAACCATGTCATCGGCTGGAGGCCGCCTAGCGAACCAAGCGTCGTGAAGGTATCAGACGTCGACCTGGCTCATCAGACGCTCACAGTGACCATGCCGAAGCTGAAGAACAAGAGGCATATGATAGATATCGGGGAGATAGCGAACCAGCATGATCTCCCGAGCCTACGGAACTGGATCGATCATTGGCGAAATAAGGTTGAGAACCAATACAGCCAGGACTTCTTGTATCTGACTCCGGCGGGGAAGCCGTTCACTAGCGAGGGATTGCGAAGGTTCCTGTATGTACATGCCCGCGCAAAAATAAGGACCGTATTCCCGGAATACTACAATTACACGAGTAGGCATTGGTGCGCGATCGCCAGGCTCATTCGGACGAAGCTTGAGTCAAAGAAGTTCGATGAGTACGAGGTCATGGAGTATCTTGGTCATACGAAGACTGACACGACGATGACGTATATCAAGCGTGCGAAGTTCTATTTTGAGCAGACAGGTTTTGATTGGATCTCTCATGTGTTGATCGACAAAAGCCGGAAAAAGGGCTTGTCGATTAAGATTACTCCTGTTGATGAGTCACGCCGTCCACCGGACCCGCTCGCCTCGACAGGAGAGGATTGTATCGACAGGAACCGGTTTGGATGGTCTGTCGATTCTGAGGACGTCTCTGATCTATCTCTTTCTTTTTCTTTTTTTGTTTATGATGTGAGTGTCACCTGTTTATCTGATGGGGTGGTGGGTGACGGAACCCGGTATAGTTCTCTTCTGGCCACCCCGTCCTCCGTTTCTCTGTTTATATTCAGTGTCACCCTTTTCATTTCTGGCCAGCAGCCGTTTGGATCCCCTCATTATCATGGCTGTTGGTTTGCGGGACGGCGGGTGACAGGCCTTCCATGGCCTCTGTTGGCCGTCCCGCGCTCCACTTCTTTTGAACAAGAATCATGCGCTGTTAAAAGGACGAGCAGGGTTTTTTTTACGCATTTTCTTTCCTCCTGTAAAATAATCCCCTGGTCTTTTTCAGGCGTCGCCACGAGGCTTGTATCAGACTCCCAATCTGACAGTGGCGTAGTACCCAGTGAACAAGTGAAAGATGTTCCTAGTCATCTTTGGTGTTCAAACCCGGGTCAGGTCCGGGCACTGGATCTAGGCGGGATGGTGGCAGAGTATTTTTTTTGCTTCCCAGATCTTGTCATTGTCTCGCCTTCTTTCCTCCCATGTATCGGGGGTGATTGATTGGCGCAGAAGACGTTGTACGATTTCATTCCGATTGATCCATGTCATCATATCTTAGTGTCTACATTGAATGGTGGTTTATACTGTAATTTCAAAGAAAAGTGTAAAGAGCGTCCTTATTGCATTTACAACCCGGGTAATTCGATTCAAGCATATGACTGTCCAATGAAACGTTCTCGTATCTATCCTCTGCGGGGGTTCTGATTTTGATTTCTGCTCATCATGCAGTGTCGTTCTGCCCTGGGGCGTATTGTCGTCGTCAGCGCACCTGGACGTCTTATGACTCCAGGATCTACATCTGCGATCATTGCGGGCTGCGGATGCGCCTGGTGGATGGGTCGGGGAGGATGATGCTGGCATGAATGATTGTTCACATGTTGGAATGGTGGACGGGGCTGGTGAGGACCTCTATTGCCTCCACGGTAAAGGAAAAATGATGGGTGAGGACAAAGGACGCGATTGTTTCATGAAATCTAACCTCCTATTTTTTTGTTTGTTTGCGTCTTTTCTCTTCACCATCGCCTCCCCCATTGCTATTTTTTATCATGATTTTTATCTAGTGTGTCAACGTAAAAATCAACTAACATACGGGGGTGTCATCGTAAATTGACCAGGAAATCAGTCTACCAGCGTGTCTACGAACTGGCAGCATCCGGTGTCCCAGCGACGAGGATATGCAGGCTTGTCAAACGAGATAAAGCAATGGTGAGCAGGATCCTTAAAGCGTTGGTGGAGCTTGGTTTTCTTTACTGCGTGAACCAAAGCGAACGTGTCCATATTTATGAGGCGACTAAAAAACCGTTCCCCTCTGATGATGCTGTTATACTGTCAACGATCCGTAAGAGGATGCGTGGGAAATCTGGTTACAAGGGGTATTCCATGCGTTGTCATGGTTTGTTCTTTAAGGCTGATGTTGTTTCTTGGGGGCGGGAGTTAAAATGGGATAAGGAGTGGACTACGAAGGGTTCTCATCATTTCTTTTTTGTGTATCCTGTTCGTGATCTTGGTTCTGTTTCTTTTCATCGGGTGAAGTCTCGTTATGGTGATGTGTTGCGTGTGAATCTTCCGAATATTTATTGGAATGTTGAGCGGGAGTATCCGGTTGAGAAGTATATTGGTAATATCGCTAGGAAGGTTTATTCTTGGTTTTGCAGGGAGTATTCTGTGAGTATTTTGAATATTCAGAAGTGTGAGGGTGATTCTGCGGGGTTGCCTGTGCATGATCTTGAGTTGGTGTCGTTGGCTCAGAAGCAGTCTGTGAAGTTCAGTAATGGTTTTATGCTTGATGCTTCGCCTCCTGAGAATCGTCCTGAGTTTGAGGGGCCGGTTGGGAAGATGGCTGAGATGTTGCGTTGTCCTTCGAGGATTGATTTGATTGAGGATCGGTTGGCTCGTTTGGAGTGTTCTATTGAGCGGTTGGCTGTGACTGTTGATCGGTTGGTGGGGTTGTTTGAGATCCCGCGTTCACCTGATGAGAAAAGGGATGTGACTTGATGGATATGGAAAGTTTGATTGAGGAATCGTTAGCTGGTGTGCGGATCTGTCCTTGTTGTGGGCATCCGATGAAGGGTGGGGTCGAATGATTCAGCAGACGTTGTTTGAGGGTGTGCAGGAAACGAGTCGGTTGGCGTATCGTGATTTGGTGTCTCATCCGTTGGAGTTGTCTGGGCGGTATCGTGAGTATCTGGATGCGTTGCGGTGTATGGGGCATCCTGCGACGGATCTTGAGGTTGCGCGGTTCCGGGGTCATGGTGATCCGAACTATTTCAGGCCAAGGCGGAATGAGTTGGTGAAGTTGGGGCTTGTCTGTGAGGCTGGCCGGAGGGTTTGTTGTGTGTCTGGGAAGTTGGCTATTGTGTGGTGGCTGGTGGGTGTATGAGACGGAAATGTGGTTATTCTGATTGGGAGAAAAAGCGAGTGTTGCGTGAGTTGGACCGGATAATACAGGGTTTGGGTCTTTGTGTGTATCATGTAGAATTGAAGGGATCTCATGGTTTTATATCTGAATCTATAAAAAACCATGAAGTGTAGGGATAGTTATGGATTATAAAAAAGCGTGGGATACATTGAAGGCTGAATCAGGGTATCGACAGACGTTAGATGGTATTAAACAAGAAAGTTTTACGGTGTTGGAGTTAATGACTATGATGGAAAAACGTGTAAAGTAGGGATAGGATAATTATGTACATGGGGATGAAGGACGGAATCACAACTGATATTTGGGGAGTTCCCTCTGGACTCGTTATCCTCAATAAACATGAAGGACAGGGATAAGATGAAGAAATTAGATAAGATGCCTTTCATAAATGTGATAATACTTGGTATCATTGTTATCCTTTGGTATACAGGCACCGAGACTTTTGTTGGTGGTCTTTGTAATTATTGGCGTTGCATTGATTTTCGTGTGATGATTATCCCTATTCTTTCTATGCTATTATTACTTGGAAATATTATGTATCTTTTAATGAAAAAGTATGAACTTGAGGGATAGAAAAAAATAAGTAATGGTTACTGGATACTCTATTTTATAGGTCGGCTAGAATTATGAGTGATAAAAAAAAGAATGGTATTCGTCTGGGGCTGGTGACTTTTCTCGTGATAGGGATTCTTCTATCGTATACGTATCTGAATCCTGTGTTGGTTGAAGATGAGGGATCCTGGCAGATCGTCTGGCAAGGCTCTTTAGCTGAGGCTGCGGAGGGTGACCCTGGTGCTGGTATGTCTGGTTTCCTGGAGATTATCTTGTTGAATAACTCAGCGAATGACGCCTCGGATTATGCTCGTAATTCGTCTGCGACGTTGGAGGGTTGGGCGACAGCAAACATGCCTGGGAAAACACCATACTGGAACGCGGATAACGGACGCGCGGAATATGAGTCGGGTAAAACATTTGTGTTCCTGGTCCGATGTCGTTTCAATAAGACAAATGCATGGGACGGCTCTAAGTTTATCGGAGCGAACACCCGGGTTAACATCACGGTTTCTGGCGCGGTGACAATAGCTGCTGCGACCCTTGGGACCCGGTATGAATCCTATAATAACACAGGTAAAGATTATATCTGGGAGAATTTTGTCTGGGATAATGGCGGAGCGGGTTATTCTGTGGCGTATGGTGGTGTGGATATCACGGTGGCGCAGATAATCATCTGGGCGAAGTATTAAAGGATGGTTGCTGGTGTGCGGAAACAATGGAAGTACTCTATCGGTTTCGGCAGCTTCATTATTACTCTCGCATTGTTATTTACAATCCTCATACCGTTTTTCACGAAAGAAGCCCAAGGTCTTCAGATCATGGGCTACACCGGGACGTATAACGAGGTTGGGAACACCAATGATTATCAGCGTGCTTATCTTGTGACAGCATCGTATTCTGGTAGCGTGAAATCGATTTCATTAAAGCTGAAGGGGGACGCGAATGGTGTCGCTAAATTCAAATGCGCATTATATGTTTACACGGATTACTCCAGTTCATATGCTGGCGCGTTGACAGCACAGACGGAAGAAAAAACCATAAGTTTCACAGCATCCACTGATGCTTGGTTTGAATTTAATTTCAGTACACTTCCTGCTGTTGTCGCTTCAACGAATTACTATATCGTGATGTGGAGCGATTATGTCTCAGGAGGAAATCTTAAGATAGACCGGTATTATACGAGCGGGACTAATAAAGCATGGTATCGGGCTGTTACTTATGGGTCATGGCCGAACCCTGCGGTCAGTGAAACAGCCCAGACGGATTATAGATATTGCATGTATGCGTCATATAGCAGGTTTCCTTCTATAAATGCGAATACTCCCGCGAATGGTACGACCGGAGAAATGTTATCTCCTGTCTGTAATATCACTATCGCTGATCCCGATGGTGAGACCATGCGGGTCACTTGGCAGGAGAACAGCACAGGATCATTTGTTACTCGTCAGGTGAACAGCTCTTGTCCGAATGGGACGTATCGTTTTAGTTTTATCCAGGCAGCCTCTTATTCGACGAAATACTGGTGGAAAGCATTTGTGAACGACGGCTACACAAACATATCCTACTGGTATTATTTCACCACTATGGCTGCACCAGTTCAGACCGCATGGTACATCCTGAGCGATACCATCAACGGGAGTTTCTATAACACGACAAGATGGATTGTTCTTACCAATAACATTAATGGATCATTCTATAATAACACGAGATGGGCGACCATCATTGATACCGTCAATGGTTCATTCTACAATAATACCTGGTGGTCGATATGTGACGACACCATGAACGGCTCTTTCTACAATTCTACATCATGGGATATACTCGATGATGCCATCAATGGATCCTTCTATAATGATACTATCTGGAGGGCTATCTCAGATACGGTCAACGGAAGCTTCTACAATGTCTCAGACTGGACTCTTATCAGCAACACAATAAACGGATCGTTCTACAACACCACCGGATGGGATATCATCGACGATGCAGTGAACGGGAGTTTCTGCAACCTGACAGCCTGGGCTGTCCTAAGCGATACCATCAACGGATCGTTTTACAATGTCACATCCTGGTCAATCCTGATCGATACGCTCAATGGAAGTTTCTATAACATCAGCTCCGCGTCATGGAAGACCCTGGATGGTTCCATCAATGGATCTTTTTATAACAGCACAGCCTGGATAATCCTGGTTGACACGATCAACGGGTCGTTCTATAACAACACCAGCTGGGTAATAATAATCAATTTGATCAATGGGAGTTTCTACAATATCTCAGACTGGAGCATCATAATAAACACTATCAATGGGTCTTTCTGGAATGGTACGTTCTTTCATCAGGTTTCTTCAGACATCAATGGCAGTTTCTATAACAATGTTGGATGGTCCATGGTAGATGATTCTATCAATGGTAGTTTCTATAATGTCACGCTCGCAACTCCTTTCAGCATTAATCTCTTTGTCCATAATCCTAACCCGGGTAACGGGACACATGGGACGAACTATCTGCGGATGAATGCATCAGGGCTGACAACCAGCGTGGACATCTGGTATAACAACTTCACATCCCCCCCGGCGATGATACCAGGCTCTTACAGCCTTGTCATCAACGGGACGCCACCAGCGAACGTACCCTGCCTCTGGAACACATCAGCGGTCTACGCCACCGTCTGGGGGACGACCAACGGGATAATCACCCCAGGATCACTCCCCTATGTCGGACAGCTCTTCGGAGCGGGGACCTACGACATCTTCCGGTCATACCTCATGTTCGACACCAGCATCCTCCCGGATAACGCGATCATAGATAGCGGGTATCTCTCATTAATCGTCTGGGATGACTATTCTGATACGGATTTCAATGTCACGATACAAATAATCAAGCCGCCGTATTTCCATGACCCGTTGCAGATAGGGGACTACTGGAAGTTCCCGTATGCAAATGATGCGGGGAACCTGAACACCAGTGGATACACGGATGAGGATTTCTTCAACATCACGTTGAATGCGACAGGATTAGGCACATCTGATTCCATCAACAGGATGGGTATGACAAAATGGGGGATACGCAGCGCACAAGATATCGCTTCTTCGGCTCCTACAGGAAATGAGTTTATCATCTTCTACGGATATGGGTTGCCTGCATCGAAATATCCGAAGCTCATCCTTAACTATACGGTCCCTTCTTCTAACTGGCAGCATATCGTGAACCTGACGTTCTACAATATGAGTTCAGGGTTGTCGTATGGTTCTGCTCATGCGGTATCGAATGGTACAGTGACAGTTTCCGCTCCTGTGTTCAACGGGGTTGGTGTGTATCGATGGAAAGTGTCATATGAGAGTAATCATACGAATCAGGGGAACAGCACCATCTGGGCTTTTGAAACGGTGAACCTGACCGGCGGTGGTGGGGGAGGGATATTGCCGATAGGTGGCGTAGGCGACGCTAGCATGAATTATCTGTTATTAGTCTCCCTTGGTTCGTTCTCGATCTGCATGATCTTCTTCAATCGTAAGAGAAAAAAGAAATGATAGAGCTCACAGCCCAGATAATCATAATCATCCTGTATCTTCTCGTGTTGTATTTCGTCGCAGGATATGATTACTATCATATGAGGGTGAAGCTGAACGAAGGCTTGCTTCTAGTCGTCCTCGGGGTCGCATATATGGTTGCGACAGGGTTGTATATGGAGACGTTGGTATGCCTGTGTCTGCTGTTGATGATCTTCGGGATCCCCTGTCTGTTCGGGTTCGGACTGGGTGATCTGTTGGTCTTTGTTTCGTTAGCCTCGTTCGTGGCCATGGGTGGCATCTACTGGTTCCTGGGTGTGTTCTTTATCGTCTGGGTCCTTTGGGGCGTGTGGATGGTGAAAAAGAAGAAGGATGAGGGTGTCTTCCAGCGGTATAGGGACGCGTTCTCCAGGAAGCTGATGTTCACCCTTGAGTATCCTCTTGTGCCTGTGATCCTCATTGGTTTTGTTATATGGTTGTTTCTACGTTGTACTCCACTTTTCTAGCGTGGATGTATTCTCTGACGCTGCGGTCTGAGTGGCTTCCTTTGAATCGTTTCAGCTCGTCGATGGTCATGCCTTTCTCGAACAGGGTCGTCATCCTGCTATGCCGGAAGTTATACGGACAGAGGGGGAAGCCTAGAGCATCCATGGATGTTTTGCTGATGATGTTGAAGCCGGTTTTAAGTGTGAACGAAAAAAGCCGGGTGTCGTCCTGATGGAATCGTCTGGTGAAGCTATCGAGTGTCTTGATATAAGTATCTGTGGATGGTATCTTCAGGATGAGTGTCCGATGGTGGACGTAGAACTCTCTTTTTTCTCTGTTGCCTAGTTTCTTGGTCTGCAGCCGGAAGGTTGTTTTCTCTGGTTCGATGGTGATGTCTTTTTTGGTGAGGATGATGACTTCCGCGGGTCGTGCGCCAGTAAGCCAATGGATGATGATCCAGCATCGTTTCACAAGCTCCCCGGAGTGGTTGTAGAGCGCGGCCATCTCTTGATCTGTTATGATATGGGTCTGATCGGCGTTGATGTAGTTCGGCATACGATGTCACCCGGATGTCTCCCTGAGTTTATTTAAGAGCGTCTGTTTGTTTATCTTGTTCTTCAGCATCCATTCCGCTAGGTCGCGGAGGTGCTCCCAGTAGAAATCCCCACTGCCGTAGTTGATAGTAAGCCGGTGGTTCTGTTCGACATCCGCGATCCATTCATCTAATATAATCTCTATAGTATCTTTCATGATTGTTCAGCCAACCAAACATTCCTTGGTGAGACGGTAAAGGTCTACGTCGTATTTCTATTTTCTCATTCCTAGCGAAGAATAGGAAACGGTCATAGGGAGGAATACTCGGAGTCTTTCTATTCTATCTTTTTACAATGGTATGATACAAATATAATATATATATTAGAAAAGGTATACGTGTGTGTACATGTGATTTGGTTGGCTAGACTATGAGTGATGAGGATAACAGTCCGATTGTCGAGTCTTATAAGTCACCGACTGAGATGTTCAAGGGAAGATTGGTGCAGCTTCTGTATGAGAACATCAGTCATAACTCGAAGAGCAGAAGCAACCCCGCTGAGAAGCATGCGTTCGCGATGAAGACGCGTGACCTCTCGATCCTTCTTGAGCGATATACCCCGGGGGAGACGAAGAAAGAAGTCCGTGAATGGTATGCTCAGTTGGAGAAAGAGATAAAGGATGTGAAGGAAGCGAAGGATCTGTCGGTGACGCAGGATAAGCGTGAGGAGAAGATACTGGCATTGCAATACCGGTATGCCCTTGAGGTCCATATGAGCAACCAGCGGGTCATCACGAACAGCCCGATCATCGATGTGGATATCGAAGGTGAGCTGGATGTGACCGATGCTGAGATGATCGATGTTGTCAGACGGGGGAAACGTCAAGATGATGGAACACTTAACTATAAATCATAATCCAGATTATTATGAGGAGTTGAGTCCTCATCTGATCAGCACGTTGTATCTTCGCCATATCTTCAACAGGATCCATGAGTTCAAATTCAATTTCCTGGGGATGATAACCGGGAAGCATCGGACTGGGAAAAGCCTTTCTGCGTTGAGCATGTGCCATATCCTTGATAAGACTTTTGAGAAAAGCCTTGAGGAGCGCGTCGTGTATTACCCGAATGATTTCATGACCGCGCTGCATAAGATAAAGCAGAGGAACATCATCGGGGGGGCGATCGTCTGGGATGAGGCTGGCGTCGGGATCCCTGCCCGTGAATGGTACGACATCAGCAATAAGAGTATCTCTATGACGCTGCAGGTGTTCGGACGGTATCGGCCTATCGTTTTTTTCGTGACCCCGGATGTGACGTATATTGATAGTCAGGCTCGGAAGCTGTTCCATGGTTTTTATGAGATGAGCCGTATCAACAATCGGTATGCGATAGCGAAATGTTTCGACGTCAGATACAACAAGAGGAACACGAAAGTATTCTACGTGTATTCACGGTTCCATATGAAACATGATGGGGCATATGGAACGAACCTGATCATGAAGAAGCTGAACATCAAGCCGCCGTTGTCTGAGATCGAGGACCGGTATGAGGTCCATTCTAAATCATTCAAAGATGTGATCCTTGAGCAGATGGGGGAGCGGACGTCGAAGTTCAGGGATGACACGTTGGATGCGAAGAAGATGACGTGGGAGCAGATCATTGAGACGTTGGTGAAGCAGAAAGAGGAGAAGAAGTACCTGTCGAGGAAGAGCACGCCGGATAACGTGATCTTCGATGCGAACGCTATCTGTTTTGATTTTGATGTCCCGGTGAGGACGGCTGCTCATATCAAGCGTCGTGCGGAGATCCTTGTGAACCATGTCCCTGAGTCAGAGCAGATAAAGGAACAGTAGGTTTGGTTTTTTATGGTCGTCTGTTGATTCATCATTGATGGTTATTGAATTTTGTTATAGGGGTGGTTACTAATGTATCGTTCCCGTTGTCAGTGTATCCGCTGTCGGTTGGTGTGGACGACGAGGAAGCGGCGTCGGAAGACTGCTCCTTTGCGGTGTCCGCGGTGTGGGAGCACGCGGTTGCGTCTTCTTGGGAGGTGGTCTGTTCATGGTGTGGCGTGAGACTGATGCAAGGACCGGGAAGACTATTGTGATTACTCCAGTGAAGAAACAACCGGCTCAGGCTCAGTCTGATTCGGAGGCTGTTGCTCAGTCGGAAAAGAAGGTTTATTCAGCGCAGATGCGTCATCAGCTGCAAGAGGAGGGTGCTCTGCCAGTCCCGGTGTCGAAGAGGGCGTCTGATGAGTATTATACAGCGGAGTATCCGAAACATCAGATCGTGCAGAACACGGCCCGTGAGTATTACGGGAACCTGCAGTCGTTCACAAGGTATCATCAGAAGACTGCAGCTGAGATCAGCCGGCTGCAGCGTGGGGGGTTGGATACTCAGTATGTGATGATGGCTGATAGTCCAGCTGGGTCGTCGATGGCGTACAACAAGGGGCAGATCCTCACGGGGAAGCAGTTGGTCGGTATCATCAGTAAAGAGAAGAAAGAGTATACGATGTCGTATGCGAAGTATTCTCGCAGTCAGGGTGATCTTATTGGGATAGCGCGGGATGCGCCGGAGGGGACGACGTTCACGAAGAAGGTTGATGAGCAGGGGACGTCGTATACGATGAACCTTCCGAAGTCTAGTGATGTTGTGACGAGGACGTATGGGAGTGAGCGTCTGGATCTGTATTATGCGAAGGGTGCGCAGGATTGGGGGCTTCCGGCTGCGATCGCTGGTTTTCAGACTGTGACAGGTATTGATAGGAACGCCTGGGAGAATCTTCATGAGCAGTATGCGTCGGAGATCATGGATTATACAAGGAAGCCTGGTGAGAGTCCGTTGGAGTTCACTGGTCGTTTCTGGACGTCTGAGCAGGCGATAACGAACGTGTATATACCGGCGTTGACGTTTGGAGTCGGGTATGCCGCGAAGCCGTATATGCTTGGGTTGAAGGAAGTGAACAGGGCGTCTCGTCTTGGGGGGATGGCTGCTCGTGCCGGGTATTATGGCTCGAAGTATAACCGGTCGATCAAGGTCGGGATGGGCGCGTTGATCGGAGGGTCGATATCCTATGGTGTCGTGAGCAATCCTGATGCAATCCCGTTGGTATTGGGCCGTTCAGTCGCGGACCTTGGGAAGTTCGGAGCGGGTTTCTCCGCTGGCGGTAAAGCGTATTCTATGAAGAACGCTGGCGTGATACAGAAGATGAACTGGGCTGGGTCGGAGTATGAGGGCATGGTCACTGATCTGTCGAGGCAGAGCGCAGTGATGGAATCACAGTATAGGCCTTTTGAATGGGGTTCGCCGGAGACGCATCATACTGTCATGATAGGGCAGACGTATGCGAAGATCCCGTATGTCCCTAAGAATCCTCCAGAGGTCCATTCGTTCACTGTTGGTCTGAAGAGCGAAGGGAACGAGGAGATGTTCCTGTTGAACAAGATTACTGTCTCCAGTGATACTGGGGAGGTTGTCGTGAAGACTCCGATACGGGTGAAGCAGGGGGATGTCGTTCAGAAGACCGAATTTGGGACGATGTCGAAAAAAGGTGAGGATATCACTGTTGATTTTTTTACCGGGAAGGTATTAAAGAAAGGAGAGTTCGGTGAGACGTTCACTGGTTTTTCGTTTGCTGAGGATGTCGGGGAGTTTAAGGATTTTGTCGTCACAAAAAGCTATGGGAAGACGTTCTTGGGGTCTGACTCAGCGATATTGCAGAAAGGACGGTATCCTGATAGTATGACGTCCCGGAGTACTTCGTTGAGCAAGACCATCTATGGAGAAAGGGTCCCGTCTAAGTTCGGTCTTGGCGAGGAAGGCATCTCATATGATTATTCTTTTTCAAGAACCCGTATGGCGTTTGCAGATAACCTGAACCAGTCTTTCATCTATCATTCTTCTATGAAGAGATCATCGTTCATTAAAACAAGGAGTGGGAAGTCTTTTACTTTTGATTTCATGGGCGGTGGCGGTGGTGACGGGACAGTCACGTTGACGGGGACGAGATCAGAGTTTTTCTCATCTGGTGGTGGCGGGATGGGTGCTCAGACTGAGCAGACGTTCGGCTCCATGAGTGAGCTTGGAGGGTTCGCTAAGATGGGTAAAGCGGGTAGATCCCGGGTGAGTCTTGAGTATGATACGACTGTTTCGTCGTATTGGGATGATGCGCGTCCTGGTGTCCAGGTGGTTCAGGTAAGGCAGAAGAGGTTGTCTTTTGTCTCTGTGTCGATGAGCAAGCAGAGTATGTTGCAGCAGCAGAGGACGGATCAGAGGCTTTCTTTTTCTTCTATTGTTTCGCAGAGGCAGCGGTCTGAGACGATGCTATTGTCTAAGGAGAAGACAGGTCTGGCTTCGTTGACGTCGAATCTTTCGATCGTGAAACAGGATGCTGTTCAGGATCAGAGGCAGGTGCAGCTGCAGCGCAGTTCATCGTTGTCATTGTTGAAGACAGGTCTGGTGACTCGTCAGCAGAGTCGTCAGAGGTTGTCTTTTGATTTCTTCAAAGGAGACAACGGTGGCGGTGGTGTGTTCACGCCGTATCGTCCTCGGAAAGGGACGACGGTGGTCCCCCCCGTGTTCCCAGTGATCCCGATGGATCTGGGTGGCGGCGGGTATGAGACAGGTGCTGCTGGTGGAAAGCGATATTGGGGTTTTGGTTCGCGCAGGAAACCTGGTTTGAAGCTGGTCCTTGCGGATCCGTTCAGTGTCATGGAGTCTCAGATCAAGTTCGGGTCTGCGACGCATCAGCTTCCGACGAGCAAGGTCTGGTCTGAGGCGGAGCGTGCAGGCTGGCGTCTTGGGACTGTTGAGATGCGGAAGCATACTCTAAAATCGAAGAAAAAGAAGAGGAAAAAAAATAAAAAGAGGTAAATGATTATGTATACAAAGAGAGACATGTTTAGATATCTAAATAGATATATTTTTTTGAAGGGGCAGTATACGCTGTATGCCTTGTTAATGACCATCATAACAGTGATAGCGTATCTTGTCGCGGGTTACCCGATCTTGTCTGCGGTGATCGCTGAGTCGACGCCTGGGATGGACCCGACGCTTGCCAGTATCATTGAGTTCACGCCGTTGCTTATTTTCTTGTTCATATTGTGGGGTGCGATGTGGTATGTTGCGCCTCGGTATGAGCAGCCTCCTGGTGGTGGAGGGTATCACGGTTAAGAATGAGTTGGAGACAGATGGCTCATAATTTGTTTGGTCGGCTAGAACGCAAAAAAACCATGAACCGGTCTGTTCTCCAATCATTGTTAATAGAGTATCTGGTATAAAAAAATGTTGGGTCGGCTAGAACTATGAGAAAACAAAAGATTATTTCTATCTTATATATTTGTTGTTTATTGTTTAATGTAGTTCCATTCTTTTTTGATTCATCATCGGTAAATGCTGCTTACGCAGGTGGAACAGGAACCGTTGCGGATCCTTTTCAGATATCGAACTGGGGTCATCTGTATAGTGTCCGTGACAATCTCACAAAGAATTTTACTCTGATCGCTGACCTTGATAGCAGTACGACAGGCTATTCAACATATAATAGTGGGGCTGGTTGGACCCCGATTGGTGTGAACACCGCAGGGAACCGTTTCATCGGGACTTTTGATGGAGATAATTATACGATATCTGATTTGTACATCTATGATTCAACCGGGGTCAAGGGATTATTCGGTGCGTTGGAGACAACTGCGACTGTGAAGAATCTTGAGATGATCGATGCTTCTGTTCGTGGTGGTACTGATACTGCGTGTCTCATCGGGGCGAATTATGGTACAGTTCGCAATGTCACGATAGCTGGTAATGTCACTGGTGCTTCGGGAGCTGCTGAGATTGGTGGGATGATCGGGTCGATGTGGAATGGGAACGTCTATGACTGTAGTTTTACTGGAGCGATTATCGCTTCTCAGAATTATATCGGTGGATTTGTCGGGCGTATCCAAGCAGGAAACATATATCGAAGTCGTTCTCAGGGTTCAGTGACCGTAACGGGGAGTAGTCTCACATGGGCTGGTGGTTTCACTGGCTACATGCGTGATTACACAATTCAGGACTGTTACTCAAATTCTATAGTATCTGGAATAGATCATGTGGGGGGATTCTCAGGAAGGATATATCAAGGGAAACTTATACGATGTTATTCAAATGGTTCTGTCTCCGGTACTGGTGCTAATATAGGCGGGCTTGTCGGAAGTAGAGCGACAGGGGGGGCATATGCTGATACGAACAACTTCTGGGACAACCAGACAAGCGGTTATACAACAAGCCTGATGGGAACTGGGAAATATACATCAGTGATGAAGACGATGACGACATTCAGTGGGGCTGGCTGGAACATCTCGCTTATAGGAAGTTTCAATTATACTGCTAAGACATCTATTTGGTTCATCAACAATAGCAATGATTATCCTCGGTTATGGCATGATTGGATACCAGTGTTGCCCCCTCCCGCCATCTCTCCGGCGATAACTGGAACAGACCCAGTGGATACCAGCCAAGGAGTTTCTATTAACATTAATAATTTTTCTGCGGATATATCGCATCCATCAGGATGGCTTATGAATATAACTATTGGATATGTTGGGGGTCATACACATTATTCAAATAAGCCGAATGGGACATATTATTATAATTTTACTTCTGCTTTCTCCCCCAATACTGTTGTCACTATGTTCGTGAATGCTTCCAACGGGACAACATATATCAACGAAAGTTTCATTTTTACCACTGAAAAATATTTTTATGTCTCTTATAGTGGTGGGAATGATGCCAACACAGGTCTTTCTACAGGGTCCCCTTGGAAGACGATAACGAAAGTAAATACAGCATCATCTGACGGGACTATCGGAGATGGTGACAATATCTATTTCAAACGTGGAGACACATTCCTAAGCACAGGAGTAGCATGGGATGGATTGAAACCAACTGTCAATGGGAAATCAATGGACAATCCAGTGGTGTTAGGAGCATATGGGACTGGCGCGAAACCTATCATTGATGCCCGGAGGATAACACTTCCTGCCTCAGCACATAATATCACGATTGAATATATATGGATTAAGAACATCACATCAACCTCAGCATTCGCTATCTATCTGAACTCGTATTGCAGACACATCGTTATTCAGAACGTAGATATCTATTCCTCATATGATAGTGACATCAATATTCTAGCTAACTGTAGCCATATCATAATACGGAACTGCACGGTAGACATGAAGCATATCGGGAACGATGTGATTCATGGGGCGTTCTCCTATGGTCTTATCGAGAATAATGTTTTTGCAGATGCGAAGCATACATCAATAATGTTATATGAGACGACACCTGGACTGGTACATCAAAACGTGATAATCAGGAATAATACTTTTAGTGGACCACATCGAGTATTTGAAACATACATGAACAAGGTTCTTTTTGAGAACAACATCTGCATAAAATATTATTCAGCATCGACAGCACCCGCAGCAGAACAGTTCTGCGGGAATGATGACCTTATCTTCCGGTTTAATACCGTTTCCGGTTATTACCAGAATGCGGGTAATTTTCTCAACACCAGACAGAGATATGATCCTGGTTCTGGGAACATCCCCTGTCAAACAGACATGTCACGCTTATCTGTTTACCAGAACACGTTCTATACATTGAACCAGATGTTCACAGGAAATCTTCTCTATGATGACGGGGGGATACTTGGCGAAGATCTGATGCAGGCGTTGTATAATTCAAATAATCAGACTGTGAAGAACAACATCATGTACGCTCCATACTCATCGAACAGAATCCTTCGTCTGTATCGTGACACAACAAGCAGCATGGTATGGGATGATTTGTATTATGATAACAACATTGTATACGTTGGGGCTTCAAGCAGCGATACCGTGGTAGCAATCAGATACACAGGTTCTCCCCTTTATCGTTATACTCTTTCTGCTGTTCATATTCCCGGGTGGGCTGGTGCGCAGCCATTCGAGTCTTGGGTGACATTCACGGATAATACTAGGGTTGACCCGTTATTCGTTGATGCAGCATCAGATGATTTCACGCTTCATCCAACGAGTCCAGCGATTGATTCAGGGAAATGGCTGACTAATACAACCACTTCTTCGACAAGTTCCTATATATCTGTTAATACAGCATATCATTTCTGGCCAAGGATACAAATACATGACCAAGTTATTCCAGGGGATGATATCTTTGTTGGTAACGACCATAACCTTGAAGTACTGGGAGTCTACACAAATAAAACAATCCTGGTGAATCGCAGTATAACGTATGTTATCGGCGATAACGTGAGTCTCTCAGATTATGTTGGTGATGCTCCAGATATGGGAGCATACGAATTTGATATTTATCCCACAATAACAAATCCGTTTCCATCAGATGATGACGTCATCATAGCTATTCCTGTTCATGTAACTGCATATGCTTTTCCTTATAACGAAACACATAAACCATTGAATGTTTATTTCAGGACAAACGCAAGTGGTTCTTGGGTTACGATAGGGAGTAACTTATCGGTTGATGGTGGAATATATCATTGTATTGATGTATCGGATTTCACAGGATTTGATACATATTGGTGGAGTGTGAATGTAACAGATTCGGTTGGGCTTTGGAACAATGAAACATATAGTTTCACTGTTGATGAGAATGGGGACGCATTTGGTCCTGCGATCATCCGTTCAGGGATGACATATAATATTGGAACAAATACAAAATACAGTACGTTGTCAAACATTACTTTTGATTATGTCAGTCGGGGTGCTTTATGGATTTCTTTAAACGGCATAGGATTCAATGTAACATTCGGAGGAACTAGGCTTTATAATAACATCAGTAGCATAAATAGTGACCCATTATCTTCAACTGGTTGGATCATCAACTGGACACAACAACACTACACTGAATCCATACAAGCGACCTACGATATATCAGGATTGAAAGCATCCTATGATTACATCCTCTACAGCAACGCTAGCTTTTCAACCATCACTACCACAGGAGCAGGAGTGTTTTCTTTTGTGAGTGCAGTATGGGCCACCAACAGGAACTACGCTATCTACGACCCGGGCATCCCTGGAGGAATCTTCGTCTGCGGAGACGGAAACTATCTAGGGAAGACAGGGAATGATGCGACAGGGACAGGAACCTACGCGAACCCGTATCATACTATCAGGAAAGCTATCAACGCCAGCACAACAAGCGACACCATTTATCTTCTCGCAGGAGAATACAACCACATATGGAGATCATCTGATACAGCAGGATCGAAATACGGTATCCTTATAAATAGAAGCGGAACTTCATCGGACTATTATACCATCAGCGGATACCCAGTAGATGTCGCAGCAGGATACCCAATAATCATAGATGCCACAGGATATCTCTTTGCAAAAGGATATGGACCATTGTGCATTGGGACAACAGTAGCGACACAAAGCTACATAAGAATATCAAATATCCAGATTGAAAACGTGACAGATAATGGTATCGGCTCAAATCCATTCTCAGGGGCGATCATAGGGAACTATGACTCTGGTGGAGGATCTGGAACCATGTCACATATACGGATTGATAATGTAACTGTGAATGATGTATCAGGAAATTGTTTCCTTTTCTGGAATGAAAGAGCGACAGATTCAGTGTTCTATCTAAATAACATCACAGTTGAGAACTGCACCATAGACCATATCGCTTATCGGTCTGGATACATGGGTGAAGGGATAACATTCAAGGGAATAAAAGATTTTGTATTCAAGAACAACAGGATGACGAACTGCTGGAAAACATTCTTTATAATAGCAAGATCATGTAGGAACGGATTGGTATATGACAATACGTTTTATAATGATTCAACATCAGCAGCAAGTGTCAGACATGCGATATATTTAGCAACACAATCAAGTCTTCATATCCATAACGTATCGGTCTACAATAATATGATGTATGGGTGTTTCAAAGGAGCCATCTGTTTATCGGGAGAAGAATCAGGAACTATTGATAATTGCAGTTTCTATAATAACATTCTGAATCTGTCGGATACATTAGCGACCCATGTATGCAGAGGTATTTATCTTGATGGGGCGATTGGAACGACATTCAAAGTTGACCATGTTTATTTTAAATTCAACACAATAAGCATCAAGAACGAAGGGAACTGCGTATGGGGGGACTCTTTCGTGAATGGGAATGTCATCAGCCTTTATTTCGCTAACAACATATTCCAGGGGAACGATATTATCTGGACAACCAGTAAATACCTTATCTATAACCCAAGTTCTTCTTTTGCGTATGCTGGGTATCATTTTGTAAACAATCTTTATAATCATACAAGAAGACCGTCCAATACATATTGGAGTGATGGTACAGGGAAATTTGAAGCGAGTAAGATAAACGCATCCGCGCAATTCGTAGACAGAAACGGTGGTGATTTCCATCTCAATATCACATCACCATGTATCGGTGCTGCATCTGCTACCTATACAGCACCCTTTGATTATGAATACCTAACCAGACCACAGGACACAACCTATGACATCGGAGCATACGAATATGATTATGGGACACCAGAATCACCATCATTCACATTCACAGGAGTATCACCAGTGAACAACAGCATAGGAGTAAGCCTTACACCAACCATGCAAATAATCATCCAGGAGACACATGGCTATAAATTCAGCTACAACATCAGCGAGAACACCACAGGAACATGGGTGATACAAACCAGTGGGACAAACGTGAACAACGGGACATACAGCCATGCTTATCATAACGCGACAGCAAACAGCCAGACATACTGGTGGAAAGTCCAGGCATGGAACGGGTCAGTATACCACACAGAGATATACAAGTTCACCACGCTCGCAGTCATACTCCCCTCGTTCACCTTCACCGGACTCACCCCTGCGAACACCAGCACAGGAATAGCATTACAACCATTCCTCATATTCACCATACAAGAAGCACATGGATACAAATTCAACTACACCATCTATGAGAACACCCTTGGATGGTGGAACGATATCTACAACGTCTACGATACGAACAACGACACAGACACTATATGGTATTTCAACGCAAATGCTTACTCGACAACCTATTACTGGAGGATAACCGCATGGAACGGGACAAACCCGAACCAGACGTCTATCTATTATTTTACGACACTCGCAGCATCAGCGGTGGATATCACCCTTGATAATGTTCATGCAAACTGGACGACTTTAACATCGATAAACATCACATGGTCGAAAGGAGCAGACTGCACCAACACATATATCCTGAAGAAGGTTGGGAGTTATCCCTCAAGTTTCTGGGATCCCGCTGCATCCCTCATCTACACAGGGACAAACTCTTACTATAACGACACATTGCTCGACCCATCCATACGCTATCATTATGCGTTGTTCCCGTATCATGCTCCGACAACTACACATGGAAATCAGCATAACGTCAGCCTTGCAGAAACTAATATCTGTCTTGCGGTTGACTGTGGCCCTAGCTGGATAGACTTCAAAGGATACATGATCACTGATCACAGCATTCAGGTCAGGTTCTATTTCAGCGAAGACATCGGGTTCACCGGGGTTTCTTTGAATGAGACAGCGAAACGGGTCAGCCATGATACCGTCACAGGAGCTTACTCAGATACAGACAGTAAAGTGCATTTTGAGAACAGGCGATCACAATCGTTCCTTGTTGGTGCTGATGATTTCTGGTTGACTAACATCACGGTGAAACTACGAAGACCAACAGGATACCTCCCGGGGATGATCTATTGTTACCTGTATGCCGCTGACGCGAATCACTATCCAACCGGGGCAGTCCTTTCTTCAGGGTCACGGGATGGGAACAGCATCAGCACGAGCGGCGAATGGTTCAATATCACGATGAGCCTGTATGAGCTCACAGCTGCGACACAATACTGCATCGTCCTGGCCAGCAACTGCGGATCCTTTAACGCGGTGAACTGGTATTACGACTCAGCTCATCTCTACGCAGATGGGAAGGCTGCTCTCTCCACTGATGACGGAGCATCCTGGGGTCTGTGGTCGAACACTGATTTTCTGTTCAGGGTATATGGAAGCATACCGACCGGGTCGTTCTCAGCGTTCAACACTGATAACCAGACTGTCTCATCAACGGGTCTGTTCATCATTGAACAAGCGAGTCTGAACCCGGGGCAACTCTATTACTATCAGGTACGGGCGAACGACACCATGGGGAACATGACGCGGGGGAATGTCAGATACACTCTCACGAACCCGGATGTGCCGACGTTCCTGACAATGATCCCGTCGTATTACAACAGCAGCCTGTACATCAGCTGGATAAAAGGGAATGGTGCGAACACTACGCTGGTCGTCGATGGTGGCTCTTCGTATCCATCGGATGAGACAGATGGGACTGTGTTGTATAACGGGACTGGTTCGTCTGCTTGGATCACCGGCATTGATTACAATACGACGTACAGCCTTAGCCTGTTCAGTTATGCGGCCTGGGCGGACCTGTATCGTTACAGCATCGGGTCTTCAATACCTTGGGGTGGCATCAGCTTCAACTGTTATAATGAGTCCAGTGGTCTTCCGATAGGCTTCAGCGTGCTCATCAGCGACCGTGAAGGAAACCATGTGTACTACGGCCCTGACCTGAATGGGTTCCAGTTTGTGAACATCACAGAGATCCCGTTGGGGACGCAGATAGGGTTCTATGTGACGAACTCCTCTGGGTTGTACAAGGGGCGGATGTATTATTTCAACCTCATCAACGACATTTTCTACAATCTTTCATTTTACTTGCCGATGACGGATACGCCGCCAGCGGAGAACCGTAGCTACCTGTATGTCCTGAACGTGTTCGAGATCGTCGAATCAGACGCGTACACCTCCAACGTCCCCGTCGCTGACGCAGGCATCATCATAAAAAGATACGTGCCGCTAGAGGACGCGTTCATCATCGTCGCATCATTGCTCACAGACTCCTACGGGAGCGCAAGCGTCAACCTCTACCCGGAGACATGGTACAAGATCTATCTGAACAAGACAGGATACTACGACGTGGTCGGCGATGATTACATCCCTGATCCTCCGAATGAATGGGGGCAGACCACGCCGAAGAGCTTCAAACTGGTACGCGTCACCGTCTCATTGAACGATACGGAGAACTATACCACGCCGGAGACACGCTGGACGAACATCATCTGGAGCATCGAGCCTCATACGTTCTACCACCAGGACTCGTTCACCGTCTACTTCAATATAAGCAGCAGCGACAGCAAACTGGAATGGTTCGCAGCATCCCTGTATGTCTACGATAACACGAACATAACCTGGACGCTGCTAGACACGGAGAACAACACAGACCCCGCGGGTGGATCGATCAGTTTCACCATACCGAACGCCACCGGGAAATACAGCTTTGAATGCGCATTTAAAAAAGAGAACTTCAGCATGTATCATTTCGGAGGATCAGACGGATGCCGGTTCTACTTCATCAGCCAGTCACCATTGCAAGAGGCAGCGATGAACATCCCTGACCTCGTCTACCTTGTCATCATGATCTTCCTGTCCATAGCGGCGATAGCGTTCCTTGTGAAGTTCGGAGCAGGCGCACTCTCCGGCATCGGAGGATTATGCGTCATGGCCATCATGATAGCCATAAAACCAGACCTCACCGTAGGATCACCAGGCGTCCCAGCCTGGGGGATGTTCCTTGTGACCGCAGCCGCATACATCATCGTACTATTCATCAGCAGAGGCAAAACATGAAAAAAATAACACTAGCCGGGTCCGTGACCGTGTTCGTCATCATCCTCCTAGGACTGATACTAGGGTTCTACCTGATGGGATACAAATCACCCATGCTCAGCCTCATCGACCAAGGACTAGCAGGAAGCGAAGACGGACTGCAACCAGAGATGTCCGCAGGCGCGATCATCCAACTCATGATAGACGGCATAATAAACAACTGGTGGCTCTTCGGACTCATCATGGGAGTATCACTACTCACATCAGCCATCACCGGAGGAAGCACCATCATCACCTTCATAGCAACATTCCTCCCAATGTTCATCCTCTTAGCCATGGCGAACCTCCTGTTCTTCCCCGTCGTCACAGACATACAATCATCAGGCTTCACCATAGGACCACTCGGAGTCATCATCGCAGCAGTCCTCAACGTACTCCTCATGCTCGCAATAATCGAGTTCATCACAGGGAGGCAATAAAAACATGCTCGTCTACACCACCATCTTCGACACCCTCTCATCCCTCATGGGACAATTCGGAGAACAACTACTAGGATCACCACTCATCATCGGCATACTCGTCTTCATGTTCATCATGTTCTTCGCACTCGTCTGCCTCGTACCATTCGAGGCACTCGTCGTCATCATGATACCCACCTGCTTCCTCGTCGCAGTATGGATACCCATGCTCCAATGGATCTGCGCCCTCCTCATCGGACTCACCATAGGGATAGGGATACTCAAATGGATACGGAAATAAACAAAAACCTCCTACCCATCCACCAAAGGATCTACAAAGAACTACAAAAAATGGATAAACAATTCATCAGACGCTGGGACATACAAGACGTCGTCCTCAGCTACCGACTCAAAAAAGACATCAACAAAAAACAACTAGAACAAATACAAAAACTACTCTACGAACTCGGATTCACCAGAGGCCGGGTCGAGAAGATAATGCTACAGATAAGCTACAAATTCAAACTCAGCCTCGACGACGCATACGAAATAGAAAAAACACTCGCAGACCAAGGACTACTCAAATACACAGGCGACCATAAGATATACATCATAAAATAGTTCGGTTTTAAATGGTCAACAAAACATATAGTATCTCATGACTTGGTTAAAGGGGGTGAACTGACTTGTATGGATTTAATAAAACAATGCTGAAAGGCGCGGTGAATCCGTTAGATTTCGTAATTTCTGTCGTGATAGTAGTTATCGTGGTCGCAGCTGTTGCGATCCCAACGATCCAAGAGGTACTCACAGAAGCAAACATCACTGGGATCCCAGCGACAATCCTTAGCGTCATACCCACGTTCCTCGGGCTTTTAGTCCTCGTACTGATTGCACGTGGAATGTAATACTGCACTGAACGGACAAAAGAGTATATGGATGAGAAAATCATCCATCTCTTTCTATTTTTTTTTATCGTTTGTGTTTGTGATAAGGAATCCCTTGTTTATCGCCTCAAGGAAATTACAGTTGAAGCAAAGAACTTGGTAACCAGATGGGTAATTGTTCCTTCTGAGATATTGATAGAATCTATCTCCCCCGCGTCCTTTGCAGTTGGTTTTACGTTCTTGTCTGCCGTTCCCGTTGATGTGGTCTATTGTCAGAACATCTAGGATGGTTATTCCGCATTTGGCGCATTTGATGTTGTCTTTGCAATAGTGACTGAGGCATTCTTCTTTTATTTTTCGTCGGTATTCTTTATGGATTGGTACTTGTTTTGCTAGTCTTTTTTTTTCGTATGCTCTTCGTTTGTCTATGTGTTTATAGTATTGTTCTCTGGATATTTTGTTTGCTTTTTCT
>Ga0105099_10000269_pt1 | contig 35069 bp, 24 predicted proteins | sample PPLLak3cmMay2015_2_FD_79138 | JGI IMG/M metagenome (GOLD analysis project Ga0105099, IMG submission 79138) | Freshwater sediment microbial communities from Prairie Pothole Lake near Jamestown, North Dakota, USA - PPLs Lake P8 Core (1) Depth... | ecosystem: Environmental > Aquatic > Freshwater >... | reverse complement strand
GTGGGTGGAGAAAAACAGCACGGTGCCGTCGCTGTAAAACGTATCCTGTGTGGCATTGCCATGATGATAATCCCAGTCGATAATCAAAACCTTGCCTATCTTGAAGATCTCCTGCACATATTTGACGGCAATAGAGACGTTGTTGTAAAAGCAGAAGCCCTCTTCCTTGCCGGTATTGTGCGCATGGTGTCCCGGAGGACGTATGGCGCAGAATGCGTTCCGCACCTTGCCTTCGCATACTGCTTTTGCAGCGCCCAAAGCACCTGCCGCCGCGACCTCTGCCGCGACACAAGTGTTCGGGATTTTTTGAACCGACGAGATATGGGTGCTGGAATGAATATTCTTGATATAGGTCATCGGATCGGTAAACAGCGGAAGATTGACAACCTGCTTTTCAAGCCCGGTTGATTTCATCTTCTCCTGAATTTTGACCAGCCGCTCCGGGCACTCGACATGACCGGCAGTAATTATGTGATTAAGCATCCGATCGTCGTAAACATATCCGGTACCGGTCGGTTCCAAAGCATACAGCGGGGATACGAGCGACGCAACACCCAGCGCGGCTGCGCTTTTTGAAACAGTTCCAACAAATTCCCTGCGGGTAATATTTGTATTATCCACTGCTCCCCCTATGAATGAGTGAATAAAAAACGTCGTACCCCCTCCAACAGATAAAATATACCTTCTACGCCTGTTTTTCCAGAAAACATTCGTTTTTTAATTAAAATAATTGCACCACCGGTTTTTTAGTATAATCGACGCTACAATCTATTGTCATTTGATATGCAATAGTGCTGGTTTCTGCCGGCCTATTGAATAATTCGATGTGGTATGATATAATAATGTTTTGAGCAGGTATTCAAAATCGTCTACTTCCATCTTCCAGCGTCTCGTCACGCGTTTCCTATTCTTCGTTTTTTTTCGAGGACGGGCACGAGGACGAAGGGCGAGGACGATGTAACAACGTAACAAATAGTATTCTTTATTCTACCAGTATCGGAAACCCTATGCCGGAAATTCCTTTCTCCAATACGATCAAGTCGCTGGCCGAACCGGCGATTCCGTCGCCCCTGAGCAACACGCTGTTCGTGGGCAAAGAAGAGTACCAACTGTATGACACGGATCTCAGATCGGTGGAAAAAACAATCCGTGAGGGCAGGACTCCCCCCTGCTTTGAACATGGCGGGCCGCGAGAAAATATTTTTTTCGACCCCCAGAAAACAAAAGCTGCGCTTGTCACGTGTGGCGGATTGTGCCCCGGCCTCAATGACGTTATCCGCTCCGTTGTCATGGAGCTTTATTATCATTATCACGTTGAGAAAATCATCGGTTTCCGGTATGGATATAATGGCATCAAACCTAACCCGATTGAAAAGCCGCTCTATCTGACTCCGGAGGATGTCGAGAAAATTCATAACCAGGGAGGCACCATACTCGGCACATCGAGGGGAGCGCCTGATTATGAAGAGGTAACCGATCACCTTGAACGTAATAAAATCGATATTCTCTTTTCCATCGGAGGCGACGGAACACTCGCTGGCGCCCATAAAATAGCGCATATCTGCCTGAACCGAAAAAACGGCATCGCAATAATAGGGATACCCAAAACAATCGACAACGACATATTATATACCTCCAGAACGTTCGGATTTCTGACCGCGGTTGAAGAGGCCAGAAAATCCGTCACCTCAATCCACAACGAGGCGACGAGCCTTCCCAACGGCGTCGGCATCCTTAAACTGATGGGCCGCGATTCCGGTTTCATTGCCGCAAATGCAACGCTCTCGAACAATCAGGTCAATTACTGCCTGATTCCGGAGGCTGATTTCGATCTTGACGGCGAAAAAGGGCTGCTCAACGATTTGAAATACCGCCTTGAAAAAAGGCGGCACGCCGTAATTGTCGTGGCAGAAGGCGCAGGACAGAAATTCTTCAACAAAGATACCTCGCATCGCGATGAATCAGGAAATATACAGCACAAAGATATCGGCGTTTTCCTCCGGGACAGCATCACTGAGTATGGGAAACGAAACGGAATTCCGATCAGTGTTAAATATGTCGATCCAAGCTATACGATCAGGAGCCATGCGGCAAATGCAGAAGATTCGGCGTTCTGCCTCATGCTTGGCCAAAATGCCGTGCATGCGGCGATGGCGGGCAAAACCGATATGATCGTCTCGTCGTGGAATAATACGTGCGTGCATGTGCCCATCGAAATAGCAATCAGCGCGCGGAAAAAAATAGACCCAGCCAGCACCTTCTGGCATACGGTGCTCAATGCAACCGGTCAGCGGGAATTGAAAAACAGGTGATACACTCCGGCCTGTAACCAAAAAAAATGCTCTCCGACACTATTCCCGGAGAGCTCTCCCTACTACTTTTAACAAAATGACTGTTAGTGTGACAGCATAAACTTCACGCTTGTCCTGTTGCCGTTTTCACATAACACCGCCATATAACATCCGGCGGTGGAGCGTTCCGCACTCTCATTCGTCCCGTTCCAGAACACCGTATTTTCGCCGCTTTTTTCAGCAACAGCCAGAGACGTTATCAGCGTTCCCCGCGGATTATATATCTCCAGGCTCGCCGCTTTCGGGTTGATAAGGTGATAGCTGATTGCAACCCGGCCGGATTGAGGAACAACGCTCATGGTGCGCGATCTGATTATGCTGTTGGTAAATTCCGGCACCCATGTCGGATTTAAAATCGCTCCGACCTTGCGGCTTGCATTGGGATCGCCCGCAGCGTATGCTGTGCCTGTTGTCTGATCCACATAGATCATCACCGGGTTTCCAACTGCTCCGGATGTCGTCGTAACCTTATGCCCGCGGCTGGAAAGCTGGGTGCGCACGGATGACGCAACCGTGGTGTTGCATTCGAGGCTTGCCAGCACCGGCGGTACCTGGCTGAAAAATCCGGTCAGATGTTCCGTGCTGAAGCGGGGTTTTGTCACCGCGTCCTGCGGCATGAATCCGAACTCAACAAAGTCAAGGAACAGGTTCAGGGCTGTCTGATCCTGGATGTCGCCGCCTGCAACGCTGATTGCCAGTATCGGCTTGCCGTTTTTCATAACCAGGGTAGGCGTCAGGGTTATGCAGGGCCGCTTGCCGGGCGCAAGGCGGTTTGGATGATTGCTCCAGTTATGGATGCTGATTAGACGCGTTCCATGCGGCACGCCGGTGCTGCCGGCGCCTGCAGTGCTGCCCCACCCGCTCGGTGTGCTTGCCACCATGTTTCCATACTGGTCAACCACACAGCAGGTCGTCGTACCGTGCGGCCATTTGAGTTTCGGATGCGGGTTGGGATTTACCGCAAGCATGTTCCTCGGGTCGCCGGAAACGATCGTATCCGAGGCTCTGTTCATCTTTATCAGGGGCCTGCGGATATTCGTATACTGGTCCGACAGAAGCTGCGTGAGGGGTACATCGGCAAACTCCGGATCGGCATAGTATTCGTCCCTGTCGGCAAAAGCCAGCTTCATGGCCTCAGCCGTTACGTGAATAAAATCCGCAGACAGATGTCCCATGGACTTCAAATCATATCCTTCAAGCAATCGAAGGCTCTGCAGAAGCACCGCTCCCTGTGTCCAGACGTCGCATTTATATACCGTATACCCTTTATAGACGATTTTAATCGGATCCTCCAGCTTTGTAATATGCATCTCCAGATCTTTTTTTCGCAGCAGGCCGCCGTTTGACTTATACCACGAATCCAGAGCATCTGCGATATCGCCCTTGTAAAACCTGTCGGAAACAGCCTGCAGCTTCTGCTCACGCGTGCCTGCGGTCGTCTGTTCAGTCGTTATGAGCTTGCGCATTGTAGCAGCAAGGTTCGCATACCAGCTCTGGCCGCCGGCATCAAGTATCTGCAGCGTGGGCTGCGCCACGTCCTCGAAGCGCAACTTTCCCCAGAGCTTCATAGCCTGAACAACCAGATCAATCACCGCAGGAACGGCAGCGGATTTGATATTGCCCGTCGTATTGGCCTTTGGAACGCCGTTCTGAAGCAGCCAGTTGATTGCGGCTGTATCCCGCGGCGCTCTCCCCTGCCCTGAAAGAACCTTCACTTCGTTTTTTTCAACATCATAATGAATGAACGGCACCTCACCGCCCATGCAGAACATGCCGTAATCGGTAATTGCAAGCGTCAATATAGTGGCAGCCGCCGCATCAGCCGCTTTCCCATCCTTTTTCAGCATTGCAAGCCCTGCATCAACACCTTTCATAGAGCCGCCACCCGCAATAGCCCCGCCACGTCCCGAAGCGTACCAGTCAGCGGAAAACAGGGTCGAATAACTGCACAAAATAATTAACACAAACCCAGCAAAAAAACGGAATGCCATATACGATTTAACCATAATCCAAACTCCCCCTTATATAATATGAGTCGATAAGACATCATCAAGAAAATGACGTGTCTGCCCCCTTTATATCCCTGAATTTAATATACTAAAATAAAACACATTTAACTTAAAATACTGTTAATACCACTGCTCTTTGGTTCTTATGCACAGAAACACCTTTTTTCCAGTATACGAATTTTATACTAATAAAATATCCTTACACCAATATAATATTCGTATGTTTTTCGCCGACACACTACAAACCAACACCCCCGCGCACAAAGTATCATATTTTATCCACCACACTTCAAATGGCTTATTCTCTGGATGCGGATATTCATAACGTTAACGCATTATGCGTTTCCAGAGGGAAACGTTTCATGCGTCCAAGGGTTGACAACTTCGCCGATAAAATCTAACTTTAAGATTGTTAAACGTAATACTTTTAAGCCAGGACAAGGATCTATCGAAATGTTTTTTAGCAAAATAGCACGCTCCTTTTTGCGACATATCAGAGTAGAATCAAAGCAAGAATTGATTGAGAGAATCTATCAGGGTATTCAAGAAATAAACAAAACGCCGGTTATCTTTCGGTGGCGATATAAAATGGATGAAATTGCTGTTGCATAATTCATATATTACTTATGGAACGAACTACAAGCCCTGCGCTAAAACCGCAGGGCTTTTTTCTCAATACCCCCCCGCCTGCCCATCCTTCCTCGACTCCGAAGCCCCATAAAACACCTTATGCTTCTCATCCCGCATAATAGCCTGATACCCGCCATAATCCCCGCCGAAATACCGTGCTTTATGGCCCATTTTTATAAGGGCATGCAGGGTTGCATACGGGAAGCCTGCTTCCAGATTCACGATACCTCCGTCGTTCATTTTTGCTCCGGTCGGGTCGGAGGTGCCGATGCAGCGGATTCGCGGAGCGTCTCCGGCCTCCTGGAGGTTCATGCCGAAGTCGATCATGTTGACGACTACCTGAACGTGTCCCTGTGGCTGCATGGAACCGCCCATAACGCCGAAGCTGATATAAGGTTTGCCGTCTTTTGTGATAAACGCCGGGATTATTGTATGAAACGGTCGTTTGCCAGGCTGGAGTGCGTTGCAATGATCCTTGTTCAGCGAGAACTGCTCTCCCCTGTTCTGGAGCGCAAAGCCGTATTCCGGTACTACTACACCGGAACCGAACTCCCAGTAGGTGCTTTGAATCAGTGATACCATATTTCCATGCTTATCGGCGACAGTAAGGTATATGGTATTTCCCGTTTCAAGTTCACCGGGATTATAGGATTTCGCGGCTTTTTTGTTATCAATCAGCTTTTTTCTCTTATGTGCATACTCTTTTGAAATAAGCTTCGCGACCGGGATTTTATTAAAGGCTGGGTCTGCATAATACTTTGCACGGTCTTCAAATGCCAGTTTTATTGTTTCAATAAGAATATGCAGGTATTGTGAGTTGCCGAATCCCAGGCGTTTGATGTCGTATTGTTCGAGGATATTAAGCATCTGCAAAACAGCTATGCCCTGCCCGTTCGGCGGAAGCTCCCATACGTCATAGCCGCGATAATTGGCTGAGACCGGATCAATCCATTCTGATGTATGCGCGGCAAGGTCGTCATACGAGAGATAGCCGTGGTTCGCTTTAATAAAAGCGTCAATCGCTTTGGCAATATCGCCTTTATAAAAGGCGTCGCGTCCCTGGTCCCCTATTATTTTAAGGGCTGCGGCAAGCTTCGGGTTATGAAAAACCTCCCCTTTTTGGGGCGGCCTGCCGTCAAAGGTGAATGTTTCCTTAAATCCCGGCTGATCCTTGATGTAAGAAACAATATCCTGCCATACGAAGGCGATGACCTCGGTCACGGGAAACCCCTCTTCGGCATATTTGATTGACGGTGCAAGGATTTCTTTCATTGAGAGGGCTCCGAACTTCTTATGCAGCTCGAACCAGCCGTCAACGCATCCGGGAACCGTTACCGGTACAATTCCATGCGTCGGGATTTTTTCAATGCCCTTTTCCCTGACCGCCTGTATGGTCAAGGATTTCGGGCAGCGGCCGCTCGCGTTCAGACCGTATAGTTTCCGGGTTTTCGCGTCCCATACAATGGCAAACAGGTCACCGCCAATTCCGTTACTCATGGGCTCCACAACGGCAAGAACCGCATTTGCCGCGATAGCGGCGTCAATTGCATTGCCGCCTTTTTTGAGAATATCCAGCGCAGCCTGTGTTGCGAGGGGCTGGCTTGTCGCTGCCATGCCGTTTTGTGCAATAACTTCAGATCGTGTGGCGTAGCTTTTACCGCTAAGCCGGTCCTGGGACAGGGCTGTCAGGGCAATTGAAAGTGCCATGAAGAGTATTCCTTTGTGCATGAATAATTCCTTCTGGAAAGTGCAAAATCAGTACGTAATCTGCATCTATTTCTTTTTAATAACTCCGCTACATCTCATAGAGTGTGTTGTCAAGTTCCGGCTTCCGGCGTGATGCTGCGCCGCTTTTTTTGCCCGGCAACTCAAACGGCATTTCGTCACCCTCCATTGCATCGCCCATCTGGGCCTCGATCTGCTCCGGGTCTTCACCCGCTTCCATTCTTGCAAGCGCATCCTGAATAGTGTCCTTGAATTTCAGTCCCGTAGCGTCGGAAAATTTCTGCATAAGTTTCGCGGCCTGGCGGGGATCGTCTTCGTTGAGGTTCTCCGCTTCTCCCATGAGCTTCTGCATGGCGCTCTCCACCTTCGATTCGTCGATGGGCAGGTCATCCATGGAATCCCCGGATTTTGCCTTGCCGCTTAGCGCAGAAAACATCGAAACCTTCCGCTCCAGGATATCTTTTCTGCACTTCGGGCATGGCGGTCGCTTCTGCGTATTGATTGTCCTTGAAAAAAAATTAAAGATCGTATTGCACTCTGCACAGTAAAATTCATAAATGGGCATACTTCATGTCTCCGCTTTTTATACCTGGGTTAAAACCATTTTAATTAACTGTATATGCAATAAAATATATTTATACCCGCCCTTGATTACAGGGGTATCCAATTCATCAGTTTAATAAATTACTTTCGGAGGATAACACTTTGAACAAAAATCAGCGCGTTGCAATTATCGGCACCGGTAACATTGGCACCTCCATTGCCGAAGGGTTGGTGCAGTCGGGCAGTTTTTCTGCCGGCGCCATTACCCTGACAAGGAGAAAAATCAACCTGCTTGATGGAATGAAGGCAAAAGGATTCATCATTGAAAAAGACAACACATCGGCAGTTAAAAAATCAGAGGTCATCGTCATCGCCGTTGAGCCGCAGCAGATTGACCGGCTTCTGGACCAGATCGGTACATTGCTAAAACCGGGCAGGCATATCGTTATTTCAGTTGTTTCCGGGGTAAGCATCAGTCGAATTACCAGTAAGATCACCAAAGGCGTCGCTGTTGTGAGAGCCATGCCAAACACGGCGATCGCAGTTCGTGAATCCATCACCTGCATCGCTTCGGATAAAACAAATGAGGCTGCTGTTGCCCTGGCCGAATCCATTTTCAAGACGGTGGGAAAAACAAAGGTTATCGATGAAGAACAGATGTTTGCCGCCACAGCACTGGGTGCATGCGGCGTGGCATTTTTCCTGCGCGCGATACGGGCGGCGTCCCAGGGCGGCATTGAGATAGGCTTTCATGCGGACGATGCGCTGTTTATCGCGGCACAGACGGCAAAGGGCGCGGCTACCCTGCTCCTTGCCTCCGAACATCATCCTGAATACGAGATAGACCGGGTAACCACACCGCGGGGCTGCACCATTGCGGGACTCAACCAGATGGAACACGAAGGGTTCAGCTCCGCTTTGATAAAAGGGCTGACCGTGTCGGCAGAAAAAGCTTCAAAGCTCTATACCGGCGATAAAAAATAGGAGATGGAGAGTGTCAATCGACCCCATCTGCAGGCAGCGCTATTGAGCGGCTGAAACAATCTCCTGCAGGGTAATTTCAAACGTGAGGTCTTTACCGGCCAGGTCGTGATTTGCGTCGAGTATGACGGTGTTTTTCGTTATATCCTTGACGGTTACGACGAGCGGATCGCCGTTTCGGTCCTGCACTTCCAGTCTCTGGCCTGGTTCCGGAATAATGTTATCCGGCATTCTGCTGCGGGTGACTTCCACCACATGTTCCTCGTTATACTCTCCATACGCTTCCGCAGCGGGAATAGTCACGGTTTTTGTCTGGCCAACCTCCATATCAACGACAGCCCGGTCAAAACCGACAATAAGCTGCTCGCTGCCGACGGTAAATTCCAGAAACGAACCCTCTTTCGACCGGTCGAAAACAGTCCCGTCCTCAAGCGTGCCGATATAGGATACTTTTACTGTATTGCCTTTCTGTACTTTACTCATTATCCGTACCTTTCATTAAAGGTGATATGGTTATTAAAAAAACATACCCACTCTGTGCGGAGCAGCTAAAATAGTATTCTTTAAAATACCTATTCAAATCTGCTCTGTCTATGTATAATTTTTTTAATTGCTGTAACCTCGAAAGTGACGCATAATAACGTATACCTTTTTTAACATATCAATCAATAAATCGGCTGCGCATTTTTTATTTTTTATTACACATGTCAATAAGATTAATATATCTTAATATGTTGGCAAGCACCACAAGCGCTCCGTTGCGCAAACCAGCACAGAGCTTCATTCATTAAAACCTTTATCGTTTCTAATCAGAAGAGAGACCTGCATGACCAGATATCCGACAATCAGAACCCTCTTGATTTCGATGTTACTTTTCCAGGCCGGTTACGCTGAAATAAAAGAAGAGTCCCGGTACGAAAACGACACTCTCACAGCGCGGTTTCAGATCAATGAATCGGGAATCATGGATGGTTTTTACGAAGCATATTATCCCAACAGAACAATAAAACTGAAAGGCGTGTATTCACAGGGAATAAGAACCGGCACATGGATATCATTCGATGAACGGGGAAGTGTTGTAGCAATCGAGATATTCGATCACCAGGGCACCCGAATAGGCCCGGACAAACCTGCTGACGTACCTTCCCCGTCAGCACAATACGAAGGTAGACGGTCACCAAAGCAGGGGCTGGCGATCTTCACCAACAGTCCCGACGTCGAAATAATCATCAATAACAAAAGTTATGGCATGAACGATAAAGCGCTCATAGAACTGGAAACCGGCGAGTATCTAATTGAAGCAAAAAGACGCGGGTGTGTCACTGTTTTTACCAGAAAAACCGTGGAGCTTAACACCGTATCACCAGTAACGCTGACACCCAAAAAGGTACAATTTCAGGTATCGCCGCCACTGTTCATTTCGCTGATGGGCAAAAGAAGATTCCAACCGGGAATGATTCCTTTTTTGGGAAGTATTCGATACGGTAAAAACATCACAAGTATCTATTATGCTTTCGGCTCTGCTGACAACGGCCCTCCTTACGATCAAGACTATGCGGATGGTATTTATTATAACTATGTGTATTATTATAATAAAATGTATCGTTTTTTCGGCTTGCATCATACCCATTTATTAATCGATAAGAATTACCTGTTATTTTCAGTTGGCGCTTCAAGCAGTTATTCGCGATTTACCGCAATAAAAAATTCCAGCTATTATGACTCGCAAACATCTCAGCATATAAACTCCGAAAGTGATTACAGAGATGCTTTCTTTGCGCTGGGTCCCCGTATATGTCTTCAGACCGGAGTTAAAAGCATAAAATTCGTCAGCGCATTCAATTACCTTATCCGGATCGATCGGCACGCCTCGGTTTTCCATCGTAGAAATATGATAACCATGGAGCATGGTATGTTATTCGAATTTTAACCGAATGATCAGACATAAGAACACACTGCGAATTAATATTATATAGAAAGGTTCGTACATGGACAGAAGAAAATTTCTGGAAAAGCTCTCCATATCGCTGACAGCGGCAAGCGCGGTAACATTGCAGTCATGCGGCAGCACGACCGGCAAATACCTCCGCGCAGCCGGAAGCGTAAATGTCAAACAGGTGCTCAAAAGGGTTGATGCGATAAACGAGCAGATCAGAACGGATGAATTCTTTGATGTGCCATCCCGCCAGATCGCAAAGTATGGGTGCAACGACTATTTATTCAGAGAAACCCTTGAATCGCTTCTGCTTATCGGGGTCATGGGTGATTTATCGAAAGAAGATCAGATGCACCCCCTGATGCAAGAAAGGATGCGTGAAAGCGCCGGTCTTTTTGACAGAGTAACACTTGGGATGGCGACATTCCTAGAAAATATGAGCAAAGAACAGCGCGCAGGTGTCAGCAAAAAGCTTGTTGAAAACCCGGATATTATAAAATCGTTCCAGGCTGCGTTTGATAAAGAGGCAAGAAAAAATGGCGTTCCATACCAGCGGTTACGTCATTTTCACACTCTCTGGAACCGGGCTTCAACCTCCCTGAAAAAGAGGAACAATTCGACAATCATTGACGAATATATAGAAAAAGTGGATAAGGTCGCCCTACAAAACGGCATTACCCCGGAAATCAGAAGAGCCCTGGCTAAAAATTGGGACGAAGAGCTGGTTGTTGCCTTAGCAGAGAAGTCGAAAGGATACGAAGGGGCGGATGCGCTGCTGGGATCAATCTCCCTGCAACAGGGCGGAGATTCCACAAAAGAATCCAAAAGAGAATGGAGGATACGGACTGGACAGAAAATCCTGGGCGTAAGCGGCATGGTTTTTGGCACCGGATTATTCTTTTTAATTATCGGTTTAGGCACCGAAAATTTCGGTTTTTTGGTCCCAAGCTGGATTCTGGGCACAGTGGGTGCGATCTTACTCATCATCGGCTTGATATTTGTTAGTGTAGGCGCAGCAACGCCAGAAGAAACAACCACTAGCAACGAAAACAGAAAGAAAGACCCTATCTATCAAGAGAAAGTTACACAAGCTGTAGAATGGGCTAATAAAGAGAAACAAACATCTGAAAAATCTCTCGAACGGATCGCTCTAGAGGCTGTTGAAAAATTCGGCGTTGAGTTCAACGATGTCTGGGAAAAAATCGAATAACCGGTCTCTCCCTTTTTGTATAGCGCCTTATTTTCTCATGATAATTTTTTTCTGAAATGCTCCTTTTTCAGTTTCGCCACATACAATAAACATGCCTAAACCAACAAGGTCGCTGGTTCTATAATTAAAAGTACCGGTATACAGGTTTTCCTGCGTTTTCTGCATCGTTATGGATGTCAGAATCCTGCCGGACACGGTATACAGTACGGCCTTCCTTACTGCAACGCCCTCTATTGTTATGAAAACCTGGCCCGATGGATATACCCGTACTTTTACTGCATCATGAACAGATTGCTTGCCGTTAAAACCGATGGATGACGGGCCGATAGGAACCGCATAATCGGCAATTATCGCAACTCCCGGTGTTGCGACTTTTGCAACCCAGGTCGAATCGAATATCGAAGTAATGCTGTCTGCTGCGGTGTGGTATGATCCTCCGCCTTTCCCGCCTCTTCCAAATGCCCCCACATACCCGTTCTTCCAGAAATTCTGAACATCTGTCGGGATGTCTTGACTTGAGGTTGTGCTGGCGGAAAATGGCACAGCGTATGTTTGACAAATTGCTTTTGCATTATTAACAAACTCCGTTGCTCCCTGATTACCGTCATACACGGAATACGATATCGAAGTGGAAGTGCCGGGACCTATACCAACCATATCAAACGTTATTGCGCCGCCGATAATCTTGCATCCATTTTGTTTGAGTTGGTTGACCAGGGCTTTGCTGCCAGCCAAACCAATCTCCTCGCAGTTAAATCCGGCATACATAATCGAATTTTCGAAATCATAGGGTTTCAGCACGCGGGCTACCTCAAGAAAGCACACATCGCCAACCCCGTTGTCATACGCCCCCTGATGGCGCAAATTACCATTGGGATCGTCGGTGCGTATGTTGTCGGGGTGCGCTCCGATAAGACAAAACTCTTTCACCGAAGGGTTCTTCTTTCCTTTTTTAATGCCTACGACTGCCGGTGCATCATAGTTGCTGACTGGTACCTGATACACAGTATCGCACCCGTATTCCCTGAATTTCCTTTCCAGATAAGGCACCAGCGTTCCTTTGTTCCATTGCTTGTTTCTTACGTTCCGATTGAACATTCCGCACAAATCTCTTAAAAACCGCGCACACGAGTCAGGGCTCACCTTTGAAACCATCTCTTTGATATGCGGATTTTCCGGCAAAATGCTTTTCCTGATTATGGTTCTTGATATTTTTTCAGGAATTTCCACCGGGTCAAAGGTAATCGCAACGAGTTCAACAGGCACTGGTGCAAAATAACGGATATTTTCCGGCGTTCCATTGATAATAAGGATATTATCAACAGCATCCAGGACTTTTCCGCATAGCGTAAATTCCTCCCCTTTAATAATCGGGCATAGCTCCTGATCGGGATATACCGCAAAACAGGAACTGTTATCCTGAACCCCCGGATTCCTTTCCAACACAACCATCGGAGCTTTAGCCTGCTGTAATTTCTCAAGATCCGCAGCATCACCTAAAATAAAGCATTTAGATTGACTGATATACACCACCGTATAATTTTCTGAAAGTACGGGATTCCAATCAGTGCGGATCAGGAATTGTTCTGCGGCGAAAGTAAAACACAAAACAGAAGAAATTAATAATAAAAGACCACTCTTCATATATTCCCCTCCCTCTTTAAATAGTATGAAAGAGTCGCTTAACGTAGAATTTTATTAAGGTCAAATATCAAATATCTTATAAATCAGCCCTCACTTATATATAATATATAATATTTTTCAATTTTGCTGATATTATTTTCGGTAATAAGCATTTTTTAACGATAAATAATGCATAATACTCAAAATAGAGTTAACATTCTATACCAGCACTCCTGAATTTCCAACTATTTTACCATTATAAACTTTTCAGCCCACACAGAATTTGCTGCACGCAACTCAAAAACATACATCCCATAAGGCAAGGCATTACCTGCGTTGTTTTTTCCGTCCCATTGCAGGGAGTGTGCACCCGTGCCCAGCGTCTGGTTCAACACGGTTGCAACGCTTTTTCCCTTAAGATCGCAAACCCTGATCTGGATATTCGCAGCATGCGGCAATTGCAGGCGTATTGTCGCAGGCGGTATCAGTGGATGAGGGAAAGTAAAGGTTATCGGCGCTTTTAGCTCGTTTGCAGGTATTACAGCATTCGGCTGATTGTAGAATATTGCAGAGACCGCTCCCCAGTTGCCTGAAGCATCTTTGCCGCGTACATAAATGGTAACCTGTGCTTTGTCATTTAAATATTCAGGAGAAAGGGTTGCGGTAACCTCTTCCGATTTTTCATCGAATGCACCGTCTGTGGCGGTCATGGCGATCGGTGTTGCGCCGCTAATCCAGGGCGGAGTGCTGATATAGTATTCAGCTCCGGCGATGTTCTGGGTTTCAACCGTCTGACCGTACCGCGTGTCGTCGATTGTTGCTTTAAGCACCTTATTGGTGATCGAAAGCGTGATTGCATCGGGTCCTTCTGCGATCTTCAATGGATCACGGCATGCCTTAAGTGCATAAATAAGAGCCTGAAGATTTTTTGGTACGATAGTCTGCTCAAAATAGGTTGTATCCTGAAAAAATTTCGTTCCAAGCTCAAAAAGGCATCCGGCTGCTACTCCGGCTTTATAGAAGGCGTATTCATACGCCTGGCCGCCTCTTGTCGTTACTGCGTCATAGCCGTTAAAATAGGAAAACTTACGCGCGAGCGTCGCTACCGCAGAGGGTTTATAGATAATTTCGCCATAACAGTGCATGTCTATGTATACACCCCCGAGTTTTGGCGTGGTATTGAAAATCTGATCCTGATATTTCTGTACAGCCTGCATCTCCGGCTCGGATGCTGCCTTCGGACCCCAGAAAGTTTCGTTGCACTCATCGCTTGAGCCCATTGTTCCCCAGCTATACTCAGAGTTTCTGTTAAGATCGACACCGCGTTTGCTCGGGGTAGATTTACAATAATCGGTATTTGTAGTTTTTCTCCACATCTCCCCTTTTTCGGCGTGCTTGCGGCCATCGGGATTAATGTAAAACATCGCATGATATTCGTGATGATCGAGCATCCAGGTGGCGTCAGCGTCTTTGCCGTAGTTTTTTATCAGGTAATACACAAACCGGAGCGCCAGCTCCGATGTGGCATATTCGCGTGCGTGTATTGCACCGGTCACAAAAAGCTTGGGTTTGGGACCCGGGATGTCCGCATTGGTCAAAATCAGCACCTTATGGTCATACCCGCCGATGCCTTGCGTCTTTTCCCATGAATCACCCGCATCCACGATCCTGCCAAGCTTTGGTAATGCTTTACAGATTGAATCAGCAATCTCGAAGGTCTTTTCCACAAGCCGGTAGGATGGATAACCCGGTATCGTGCCTTCACGAGTTATATTTGGGCACCGGCTATGGTGAACATCATAATCAGGGCAGGGAACCAGCGTATAGTTGAGGCCAGACAACTCATCGTACTCTTCGGGAGTTAACAGCATGACGAGGTATTTATCGGTGTATGATATCTCCATAGCCCCAGCTTCAAATCGTTCCATTGCCAGGCGGGCCATCACTTTGTCTTTGAAATAGACACGAAAAAACTGTCCGTTTTCGTTGTTGGCGGAATTCGCCCATAAACATACCCAGGAAACCAGAATAAAAACACACAGAAAAAAAGCAGATTTTTTCATCGAACTACCCCCCTATTGAATAAATAAAAGAACTTGGCTATACCTTATTCTATAATATAACCCAAAAAAGCCCAATTTTCTGATTTGATCTGCCTGCAGATCGAAGTTTTCACTTTTTTAAGAAACTCTCTTGCATGCGGCAGCATATATACAACCCGGATAATACAACAATTTCACCGTGGTTATCACATTTGTCTGGGTTAGGGTAATCTAATGGTTGAACTGATCGCTATTTGGGTAAAAAATGAAATAATTCTAAAAAAACAAACCCTGTTTTTGTATCATATAATTATTGTTTTAAATAGTATATACTATTAATTTATATTAAATTAGTTATAATTTATTTGTTTTGTATCATATTTTTATTGCACTTTTAACTTTTTTTTGAGTATATTAATAGTATTCGGTTTTATTTTACTTTTATGGATTTTTGATAGCATGGTAAATAACATTAAAAAATATCCTCACTTTCCGGCGTCGTATATTGCATTTTCTTTTCCCCTCCCCCCCCCTCTATAAAGAGATGCAATCCTGTCCGGAAGTGAGGATATTTTCATCTTTTAATAACACATTCTGACAAGGGAGAATTCTGTATGTGTTTCAAAAAAATCCTGCCGCTGTTTTTATGTATCACTGTTTTTACATTTTCACAGACAGCGTTGAAAGGCAGGATAGCGGTCAGCAGCGACGGCAATCAGCACGACGAAGATGATATTTGTGCGACGCCTATGTCGATTGCCATTTTTGCCGTTGCGGGATTGAAGGACAAACTGGTGTATTACGGACACAGCGATCATATCTGGGATAATAATGCAAACCAGGAAAACAGGATGATTGAGAGTGCAGAAGGCACTATCCAGCGATACGCGTATAACACAACCACGACAAAGGTATTCAATGCATTTCGCCAGACGAACCAGGCCATCAGCGCGCTTAGTGCGGCAATTGAAGCCTCTACGGAAGATGATCCGTTGTGGCTGATCGGAGCCGGTCCGATGGAGGTTATCGGCAGGGCGATTAAAAACGCGACAAAAGGTAAACAGTATGTGACCGTTATCTCTCACTCGGATTGGAATAACAAGCATGCTGATACTGAACATAACGGCTATAATTTCAGCGATTTCTCCGGCATGGGCGTTAAAACCAAACAGATAAAAGACCAGAACGGCGGATTAAATAAACCGTACAGCGAGTTTTACTGGCTACGAGATTCAAACGATTCAAAGCAGAAATGGTTGTGGGACCGGGGGCAGGCTGCGGGGAAAAACAACTTTGACTGCTCCGACTGCGGTATGGCATACTGGCTTATCACCGGCGGTATCAATGGAGGAGACGAGAACGGCAATCCCCAGAAGCTGAAAACCTTTTTTACCGCTACGGCGTTAAAAAATATCTCATGTAATTCAAAAACGATGCCGCTTCAGATCATTACCAAACGGGATGGAACTGTCAAAATATCCCTGAATGACTTTAACGAAAAAGGTTCATTAATGATTTTCAACCTGAAAAATCAGCTCGTGCATACTGCAGCGATACCCGGTGGACACTGTTCCCTCGATATAAGCGAATGCAAAAGTCCGGGTTTCTATATTATAAAAATTAACCTGCAGAATCAGAGCCTTCAGCAAAAAATTGTTGTTCGGTAACAGATGCACCCTTCGAAATCTTATAGAGAAGCTGTTCGTATGAATAAAACGTGGTCGATCAGAAATCTGCAATTCGGAGCATTAGCCTGTTCCGCGCTGCTCACAGCCTTGCCAAAGGAAGGCGTGTCGCAACAGAAAAAAAACGTCCTGTTCATCATGGCGGACGATTTTAATTACTGGACCGGCGCACAGGGATACTACCCGAAAGCGCACACTCCTCACCTCGACAGCCTTGCTGCAAAGGGAATACTGTTCACCGACGCCCATTGTTCCAGCCCCGTGTGCAATCCATCCCGCAATGCCCTGTGGTCCGGGTACAGGCCCTCCACCACCGGCATTCAGGGAAACGAGGACGGGTTTGTACGGGATGTGCAGGGTTTTGCGAATATTACATCAATGCACCAGTATTTTAAACAGAACGGCTATTTCACCTATGGGTCAGGCAAGCTCTGGCATCCAGGAAGCATGGGGGCCAAAGAGACCGACCCGGCAAACTGGACGCAGATCAATGAGTGTGCTACAGGCTGCGCCGGCGGTTCTGTGAATAAATTCGAATCCACCGAATGGGATGCTATGATCTACAGCGCAAACCCCGCCGCGCTCTCCGAATCAAACTGCAATGATTTCAAAATGGTGAAACAGGTTGCTTCGTTAATTTCAGGGTATGCTACCTCCGCGAATAAGGACAAACCGTTCTTCATCGGGTGCGGCATATTCAGGCCGCATCTTCCCTGGAACTCGCCGAAGCAGTTCTGGGATCTGTTCGTTGAAAGCCAATTGACGAAACCTGCAGGCTATACAGCCGACGACCTGAACGATATCGGCGAGAGCCCCGCAGCGGTGCACACCGAGCTTGTCAACAAGAATAAATGGATGCAGGCGATTCAGGCCTACCTCGCCTGTTGCGCGCTGGCGGACAGCAACGTCAGCATATTGCTGGATGCGTTAAACAAATCCCCCTATAAAAACAATACCATTGTAGTATTCACGGGCGATCACGGGTGGCATCTTGGCGAAAAAATGAAGTGGGGCAAGAACACACTGTATGACCAGGCGAACCGAACAACGCTTATTATCTACGATCCTTCAGCAGCCGGCAACGGAAAAAAATGCCGGAAGGTCGTCGGACTGCAGGATGTATATCCGACGCTGATTGAACTCTGCGGCCTGCCGGTTAAAACCGATATCGAAGGCGGAAGCCTTGCGCCGCTGCTTGAAAATCCAGAACGAACCGACTGGACACGGCCCGCGCTCATGTCTTATGCGGATAAAAACTATATCAAAACAAACGAATACCGTTTTATTGACTTCGGCAACAAGTACCAGCTTTATGATATGGTAAAAGATCCTTACGAATGGGACAATCTTTCCGGCAAGCCCGGCTCCGACGCAATCGCCGCAAAACTGCGCGCACAAATCGACAGCCTGGTGCAGATTGGCCGGAAAATGAAAGCGAAGCTTTTGGCAAATGTGACATTTTCCCCGCAGAAGAACGTGCTTCCCGGACTTATCGAAGTTGAAAACTACGACGAAGGCGCGGACGGCCAGGCTTTCCATGATGCGGACAATACCAACTCCGGCGGTAAATACAGAAAAGACGGCGTGGATATCGAGGTAACCCAGGATATTAAAGGCAGTTTTGATATTACCTCCACTGAATCGGGCGAATGGCTGCGCTATACGATCAGTGAATTAAACCCCGGCACCTACGAAATTCAAGCCCGGGTCGCAAACGCATCAGGGACCGGCAAAAAACTGGTGTATTATATTGAAAACAGAAAAGCAGGTGAAATCACGGTTCCTGTAACCGGCGGCGCTCAAACCTGGCAAACCGTGGTTCTGCCAAACATCCAAATCAACGAAAAAGGATACTTCGAGATACGCGTTGAGATTTCCGGCGCAGGTTTCAACATCAATTACTTTGAATTTATAAAAACAGGCTCTGTGGGGACACTCTTGATCCGGGACAACGGCGCTCCGGGTTTCCTTATAAATAAACAGGTTCGCGACGGCAGGCTGTACCTCGACCTTACCAGAACAGGGATGATCGCTAAAATTGATATTTACACATTGGGCGGCACGAAGGTCATTGAGGATGTTGTTATCGGCGAACAACGGATTGTGTATAATCTTACCAACGGCCTGGCCAGCGGATCCTATTTATTGAGAGTCAGAGATAACGCGAATGTTGACAAAGTTGAGATGTTTATTTACAAGTAAGGTGTTGATTTTATTATAAATTCATATTCAATAAAAGTCACCCACGAGCAGTGGGAGATTCAGGGGGCGTAAATGTCAAGTTAGAACAGAAACCAATTAAATAACCGCAGCTGTTTTTATATTTGAATTTATTCTAAAGGTAAAAAATTCTCCTGGTATGAACGTGACCAACACTTATGGCTTGAAAGGAAAAGAACTATGAAATCTGTTATACGTTTTATTGCTATTTTAATCCTTTTGAGTTCAAAAGGATTTGCAGCAAAACCTGCTGTATGGATATATACGGATATGTCAGACAAAACATTACCCGGAAATAACAGTGAGGGAACAATTAATGATCCTGATGATATTTCTGCGATGGGTGGGTATATATTGATGTGCAATGAATTCAACACCTTGGGTATTGTAGTAACAAGTACGCATCGAAGTGAACACAAGACAACCCCAAATCAGGGAGTATGGGCAAACAATTATTTCGGGAAAGCGTATAAAACAGATAAACAGGGTTTAAATAAGAATATTGGAGGGTATCCTGACACATTGATATTTACTCAATCCTGTATTAAAGAAACTTCTGAACATTATAGTAATTCCAGCAATTACACTGATTTGACCAAATATACCTCAATAAAACCTTTACTTGAGCTACTATCGAGTCTAAATGACACAATAAATGTATTATGCTGGGGCTCTACAACAGAACCAGCTATTCTTGCAAAGCATTGTATGGCTAATGGCAAGGTTAATCTACTAAGCAAAATGCGGATAATCGCTCATTGGACAAACTCAACATTGCATCAAGGCACACCACAGGATCCAGAAAATGTAGCTAATTGCAAAGAAGATCTTGAAGCATGTCGATACTTAAAATCACTCGCTTCCCAAGGAAAAACTTCATATTACGAATTAGGCGCCATAGGCCAGCATGGTATAGTGAGTGGAGGGCCAAAAGGAACTGACTATTTTAATCAATTCAAAAGCAGTGCTCTTGGGAAAATATTTGCCGAAGGAAAATTTGTTTATAATGGTGTTGATCATTCTGATGCAGCTACCTATTGGACTTTATTAGGTACCTGGGGTGTAAGTCTGAAAGATGTTGCTGCAAATGGTTCTAATCCCACAAACGTTGAACAGGCAAATGAGGATAAATTTAAAAACTGGTCAAAAAAGATTCATGATGAATTATTAAGAAGAGCAAAAGCTGCTACGGCAACATCACTGACACACCAAATTCCTCAATCAGATACCAAGCTTTATTCTATAACAATTGATCAACATTTACATTCTGCCCCATTACTACATTTTACGATACTGAAAGAAACCATGATTTCGATAACTCTGTTTGACATAAAGGGTAAAAGTGTTTTCCATCTCTTGAATAGTAAGATGGCAACAGGAAATCACTCTATAGCATTGGAACAATCCCCGCTTACTTCCGGAGTATATATTGTAAAGGTGCAAGCGGGCGGAGTAATGGTGAATCATACAATAATGCAAATAGTTAAGTAAGACGCTTTTTATAATTATTTAAACATACACCCTTTAAAAAAAAAGAGTATACAATGAAAACAAGTATTTTGCGCACGGCGCTGTTCGTTATTGTATCGCAAATCTGTCTATCTGAGGCTCAGACAGTAAGCGAATTACAGAGCAACTATTCCGGCCAGACGACCTGGGATGTCTCTTCTGGAAAATTAATTTTCACAAGCACAGGAATAATCAATTTTGACAAGCAGAATTATAAGAATGCTTATTGGGACGTGCCTGCGGAAGTCAAAAATATTGTCATAAACACGAATGTACAAGTTACCGGAGCTTTTCATACAAAGAATACCTGTACCATTGCAGGAATGAACCGAAAAACATCTGTTGTCTTCGGAACCACAGAGCAACGTTGGGCCGATAACCGGAACCTGGATGAATGGAACTACTGTCAGTTTCAAAACTTCGGAGGTGTTCTCACTGTTAAAAATTTGACCGCCCTGAATCCTTTTTCATACTTCATTCGTGGATGGGGGCCTGTAAACCATGTAAAAAGCTGTGATTTCATCGACAACCGGGGAGGCTGGGGAAACCACAGCGACGGTTTCTCGGGCGGGCATGGATCTACCATAGACGACTGCTATTTTGCAACCGGCGATGACGCCATTAAATGTTATTTCGATCTTACGGTGACCAACACAACCATCAATATGATACAAAACTGCGTGCCTTTCCAGTTCGGTTGGGGCACCTACCAGAACTCAACCACGAACCTGTCCAATATCACCATTACGGGAAATTCGGGAAGAGGGAGCGCATGCCCCGTATTTCAATGGAAAAGCGGTTCTGATTCTAAAAAATTTACTATGAACGGCTGCATAATTAAAAACCCGAAAGCCACTATATTTGAGCTTCAAAGCACTGGAAAGCTTGATCTTGAAATATCCGATGCTCTCATAGACTTGAATGCTTATGGAACCTCCTCTTTCTCAGGAACACGTATAATATGCGATACTACCGCGAAAAAGAAGTATTATGATTGCCGTACTACAGATATCGACCAGGCATTAACAACCAACATCAATCCATCTCCATTTGAAATACTAATAAGCAAAACACATGGAGGCATTACAATCGATGTTTCAAAAATTAACAGCTCTGGAACTTTATCAATGTATTCTTTGCAAGGCAAGAAAATATACTCTACCATAATAAACAAAAATCAAATTATTCATCTTCATAAAGAAATTAAAGCAGGAGTATATTTATTTAAGTTGTGTACAAAGGACAATTCATATTCAAAAAAACTAGCTATTAATTAGAAAAGTTAAGACAATACTATGAACAATTATAATTTTAAAATGATGTCGAGACTGATCAGTATAGTTGTATTCTTTGGTTTGAATAGTATACATGCCGTCAATCCAATCATAACACATATCAGATCAGCGGACCCATCAGCTCATGTATGGGCTGATGGAAAAATGTGGCTCTATTGCTCTCATGATCAAAACGATGCTACTGACTATAGCAGTATGGATGGATACCATGTTTTTTCATCATCTAACCTTGTAAATTGGACAGATCATGGCGAGGTGCTTCATTCAAAGGATGTATCATGGGGTATAGCGGAAGGCGGGTGGATGTGGGCGCCGGACTGTGCATTCAAGAATGGTACCTACTACTTCTATTTTCCTCATAAGAATAAGAATGGCGGCTGGGTGACTGGAGTGGCAACCAGCACCAAACCTGAAGGACCTTTCAAAGATATCGGTCGGTATATTGACGGCACCAGCGGTACGGATCCATGCTGCTTTGTCGATGATGACGGACAGGCCTATCTCTATTTTGGCGCTCATAAAGTTGCGAAACTTAAAGACAATATGACGGAGCTGGCTGAAAAAGCAAGGACAGTTAATTATGGCTCTGATAATTTTCAGGAAGGTGTCTGGGTATATAAGCGAAATAACCTGTATTACTATACATATACCCGATGGCAGAGCCCTGATAACGGAGGGCATTATGCAACAGGAGACAGCCCATATGGGCCCTTTAAATACCAGGGTAAGTTCAGTCCGGGGCCTCCCGGGGCCCAGGACCACCATTCAATAGTAGAATATCATGGCAAATGGTACTATTTCTACCATGTCGGGAACTATAACGGGGGATCTTCCAAAAGAAGAAATGTGTGTATAGATTATCTCTATTACAATCAGGATGGGACAATTAAGACAGTCAAGTATACTAATGCCGGAGTTGATCCTGTAGATCCTGTAAATGTTGCTATTACAAATACGAAAATCACCGGTAATCAGCATTTGCCGTTTTGGGGGCAGCAGTATAATGAACCCGATATATTTACTTTACAGGGAAGGAAAATTAATAGCTGTAATGCTTCAGATCTCATGACCGGGGCGCATAACCTCGGTTCACAGATAGTAATACTACACGAGACCAGAGGAACTTACACAAGGTATTCAATTCGTATTGGACGTTGAATGCTAATTTGGAGGAATATGTTATGAAGAAAGTGTTGTTTATTATGATTCTTTTAAGCCTTACGGTATGTGTACCTGCACAAACCGTACAGGAATTAATGGATAAATATTCCGGGAACGCAACCTGGAACGCCTCAAACGGGACACTGACTTTTACAGGTAGTGGAAAAATCAATTTTAATAAAACCGAACATAAAAACGCCATCTGGGATGTACCAACCAGTGTAAAGACAATTATCATAAATGAAAATGTACAGGTAACCGGGTGTTTTCATACCACAGGGATCTGTACCATTAAAGGGAATAACAGGAAAACTTCCGTTGTCTTCGGGACAGAAAAGATAAGCTGGTCTAAAGACCTTAATCTCGCCGGATTTGAATATTCACTATTTGAAAATAAGGGCGGTGTTCTGCGTATAGAAAACCTGACCTGCCTTAATCCTTTTGCCTACCATGTGCGCGGTTATGGAACCGACAAGGTTATTCATGTGAAAGACGCCGATTTTCTCGATACCCGCGGAGGAGCCCAAAATAACAGTGACGGTATTGTCGGTGGAGACGGCTCGACAGTTGACAATTGTTACTTTGAGACAGGTGATGACGTTATTAAGGTTTATTTTGATATTACCGTCACCAACACCCATATAAAAATGGTTCAAAACACCGTTCCCATTCAGTTAGGATGGGGCGATTATTCCAACGGCGCAAGGGGGACGTTCAGGAACCTTACAATAACCGGGAACAGTGGAAGGGGCCCTGACGGCAATGCCGTTATTGTCGGCCGCACCGGCAAATACACGGTCCGGATTGATATTGACGGCTGCGATATCCGGAATCCCAATGCAACGTGGCTGAGCCTTCGGGAAAATTCCATGACCCTCAATGGCACGGTTACCGATGCCTACATCAAAATTAATAAATATTGGGATAAATATCTCAACGGCACGAACAATATGATCATCTGTGATACGGATGAGCAGAAGGCCTTTTATGAATGCCTGAATACGCCAATTAGCCATGAAGCTGCGGTTCAACAAAATGAAGCGCCGCAGCGGATTAAAGTAATTCACCGTGCAACGGGGATGAGTATTGATCTTGGCGGTATTAACCAAAAGGGGAGTGTGATTATTCATAATCTTCAGGGAAGGGTAGTCTACACTGTGACAGTAAAGGATGAAAAATCAATAGTTATACATAAGAGATTACGGGCTGGTGTGTACCTGGTACGGTTTGTTGGTAGTAACAACCTGGTTTCAGGCATTTTTACTGTATTTGAATAGCTGGAGAAGAAGGTATGATTAATAATTTATTTAAAAAGCCATTTGGTTTATTCCTTATTTCGTGCTGGATATTGTTCTTTGTTGTATTGACATTTGGACAATATCCTTACAACAACCCCGTTATCCGCCATATGTATACCGCTGACGCGGCCCCTCATGTGATGCCTGACGGTAAGGTATGGATGGTTACTTCCGTTGACAATCCAAATGGCGGCGGGTACAGCTCCATGCACTCCTATCATACCTTTTCATCCGTTGACATGAAGAACTGGGTCGACCACGGTGAAGTACTTCATCTCAAGGATGTTGTCGCCAACGAACCACCCGATGAAGACTGGGCATTATGGGCACCGGACATGATCTACAGAAAAGGTACGTACTATCTCTACTTTCCGATACGGATACTCAACACGAACAATCAGAATGTAACTTCATATATCGCTGTTGCAAAAAGCGATCGGCTGGATAGACGGTTTACTGTTCTCAAAACAAAAATTGAAGGAACATCCGGAATTGACCCTTGTGTGTTTGTTGATGACAACGGCGAGGTGTACCTCTTCTGGGGAGGACGCTGGTCTGCAAAGTTGAAGGATAATATGTATGAACTCCAGGATGACCCGGAACGGGTAACTATCGGAGCTGATAATTTTATGGAGGCCATCTGGATTCATAAAAGACAAGGTACCTATTACCTCTCCTACCATACAAAATATGACAAGCCGGTTGACCCGAATAATCCGGATGACCCGGGAAGAATAAAATCACAGCTTGATTACTGCATGAGCGACAAACTTCTCGGGCCCTATACATACAAGGGAGTCATGAATTATGAGCTGGGGTACAATGTAAAAACCGGGCCGATTTATCCGGGTAAAGACTATGTTCCATGGCGCCTGACCCAGTCAAACCATGGCGGTATTGTTGAATTTCATGGAAAGGAATATCTGTTCTATCATACATCGGCGCTTTCTTCCTGGAAGGAACATAAATTCCAGAAAGAGGGTGTTTGGACGAAACGCTCCGTTTGTGTTGATTTTTTGACTTACAAAGCAGACGGCACAATAATACCTGTCCAGCAAACGATTGAGAGCGTCCCTGCTGACTCCGCAAAGCAGCCCTTTGAAATAAAGCTGCAGGCCTTAAATGCGGTTGTGAGTGCCGGCATTGACAAAGTCGGCAATCAATTTAACATAACGGGCAAAACAGGCACTATTCAATTCAGGGATATCGAGCTTGGTACCGGATACTATTACTTCGATTTTAAGGTCCTGGCTGCCGATAGCAAATGTCCTATAGAAGTACGGTCTGATAATATAAGCGGAAAGCTTCTTGGCACAGCGCTTGTTGACCAATCATCTCCGGGAATAAACAACGGAACCGCTGAAATCTTTCTTCGGGAGGCAAAGGGGAAACGCAATATTTTTCTCACCTTTACCGCAAACGTCAATTCTCCGGATTTGAAAGTAGAAAATTTCAGATTTTTCGCAGGCTCTCCAATTCCTGGCGGTACCGCCATCGGGAATAAATACTCCCAAAAAATGTCACAAATCAACATACATAACTTTTATGCATTACACAATACTATTATTACCATTTTTCCACCGGGAGATGCTTCTTTAAGTTTGTTTGCTATAAACGGGAAAACGATCAGGTTGAACATTGCCGGAAAACCGTGCTCTATCAGAGTACGGAAGGGAGTTTATTTACTGGTAATGCAAAAAGGGGTCGAAACAATTGCAGCGACAAAAATTGTTACTGTTGACAGGTAGACACCTACGATCTGACAACAGGATAGTATAAGGAAATACATTAAAGAATTTAATAAAAGTGAATATAAATGAGGAAATTTAAAATAAATAAAACTGTAATCAGTTTCTGCTGGCGTGCATTCCATTCCGTTGAACAAGGCGCCCCCTTAGCGGCAGGTGTGTATGTCCTATGGATGGAGGCTGGCGGATCGGTATGGAAGAATAAAGTGATGCTCGCTGAATAGTATGTATCGTAGTTATTACCTGAATTTTGCACGAATATTCAGAAATCCGTGCAATAAATTTTTTGCACGAACTATAATGCTATGTTAATTAAGCAGGGAGGCAATGAGGATATGTACAGGCCCTACCTTAGACAGGGTGCATATCGAACTGGCTGGAATTGAAGAGAACGGAAGGTTGGCTATTTATAACCTGCAGGGGAAGGTTGTGTTTACAACGGCGGTGAAAGGTGGACAGGTCTTCTGCATAAATAAGGATATTGAGGCGGGTGTGTATCTTGTTCAGTTTGAATCTAATAGCTATTCAATTGTCAGAAAATATTCCCTTCACAATTAGGTGATATTTACAATTTTGAATTGAAAAGGAATTTTTGTATGAATAAAATATTCTCCTATATAATATTACACTTAATTCTTTGTAGCATCACCCCGTTAAAAGCTCAGAGCGTCTCTGAATTGCAGAATAAATACTCAGGTACTACGACATGGGATGAATCAAGAGGAACTCTGACTTTTACAAGTAATGGGAATATCAATTTTAATAAGCCAAATTATAAAAATGCTTTTTGGGATGTCCCGACAAACGTAACAACTATTATAATCAATGAAAATGTCCAGGTAACAGGCTGTTTTCACACCACAGGAAACTGCACTATTAAAGGAAAAAACCGAAAAACGTCAGTTGTATTTGGGACGAATGAACAAAAATGGGCGGACAATCGCAATATAAAAGCCTACCAGTATTGTCAGTTTCAAAATTTTGGCGGGGTGATGCGCATAGAAAACCTGACCTGCCTTAATCCCTTTGGCTTTCACATACGCGGCTGGGGTCCAGTAAATCACGTAAAAAGTTGCGATTTTATTGACAATAGAGGTGGCTCCGGCAATCACAGCGATGGTTTTGAGGGTGGAGATGGGTCAACTGTCGATAATTGCTACTTTGAGACCGGCGACGATGTCATTAAAGTCTATTATGATGTCACTGTTACAAATACCCATATAAAGATGGTAGAAAATTGCGTGCCCATTCAATTGGGATGGGGTGATTATTCCGACGGCGCAACGGGGACGTTTAGGAACCTGACCATAACCGGTAACAGCGGAAGGCAAAATGACGCCAATGCCGTTATTGTTGGTCGTACCGGTACATACACTGTCCGGATAGATATTGACGGATGCAATATTCAGAATCCAAACGCGACGATGTTGAGCCTCAGGGAAAAGTCTATGACGCTCGACGGCACCGTTACCGATGCCTACATCAAAATCAAGAAATACTGGCAAAATTATCTCAACGGCACGAACAATATGATCATCTGTGATACGGATGAGCAGAAGGCCTTTTATGAATGCCTGAATACGCCAATTAACCATAAAGCTGCGGTTCAACAAAATGAAGCACCGCAGCGGATTAAAGTAATTCACCGTGCAAAGGGGATGAGTATTGATCTTGGCGGTATTAACCAAAAGGGTAGTGTGGTTATTCATAATCTTCTGGGAAGGGTAATCTACACTGTGACAGTAAAGGATGGAAATTCACTGGTTATAAATAAAAGGTTACGCGCCGGGGTTTACCTGGTACGACTAGATTTACCAGATCATTCTGTGTCACGAAAGGTTACTGTTTATTATTAACCCCAAAGAAGGTATTATGAAGAATCCTGCTTTATTAATAAGTATAATACTTTGTATTATTACATATGCAAAGACGGAAATAGTTAACTACCCTTGGCCAAACTCCAGTGATCTGAAATCCGATAAATATTCCGTCAAGATACGGGAGCTGCCCTCCGGTACCTGGCAGGATGTTTTCACCTTTAACATGATTCCCCGCGATTACAAGACCTTCAAACATGGGTTTCCTGACAGTGATTTTATAACCTCGGGTAATAACCTGGTACATAAAATATGCGGCAGCGACCACACAACCGATTTTCTGAAAGACAGGACAATGTCCTTTGTACAGTTTGCTTTTACCGGAGAGATTGAGGTTGAAGTCAAAAAGCTCTTTGGGAGCGCCGCGCCCCGTGTTGAGATTGCGCCAAAGGCCTTTGATATCAATCCCCACTATTTTGACGGTAAGATCGTTCGGTTTGCTATGGACAGGTGGCGTTATGTTAGTGTCAATTTTGACTGCGCTGACAATAAGGATGATGACCGCTATGGCGGAAATAATATAAGGAATGGTATGATGATATTCGCTGATGAACCGGAAGAGGTCAATGGTGATTATACTATACCTTCACAGAATGGCAGCGGTGTGGTTGTATGGAACAATAGCACAGATATTGAAACGATCCGCAATGCGAATATTATCTATTTCCCACCGGGCGATCATAAAATGAAACTTCATAAGGACAACAATAACAACTTTATTACAAATAAGGATAATATGCTTAACGAGCCTTTGTACCATGGCCAGCTTCGCCTAAAGAAGTCACAGAAGGTATATGTTGCAGGCGGTGCGGTTGTGCGGGGTTGCTTTAGGACCAATGGTCACGATAACTGCTGGCTTTATGGAAGGGGTGTTGTATCGGGTCGTGATCACCTGATGCATGAAGTGCTGATTCCAGAGATTGTAAACGGGGAGTGGCAGTTGAAAACACAGACAAAAGAGGCCTTTGTCGATTATAATGGCACTGACGGTGCCAACCTGCATGGAGTTGTGATAACCGAAGCGTTTCACCATACCTGTCCAAGTGGTAAGAGCAGTGTAATCAAGCATATAAAAATTCTGGGATACTGCTCCAATAACGACGGTGTCAGGCCTGGTGATAACAGTGTAGTTGAAGGGATATTTATTAAGACCAGTGATGACTATGATTATGCGCGTAGCCCCCATGAAGTGAAGGACTGTGTGTTCTGGCCTAGTGTGAACGGTGCTGTGGGAATGCTGGGTTGGAATGATCTGGGAACCGGCTATGCGGAATACAGAAACAATTACATCATCAATTCGGAATGGTCAAGTGTTGACAAAAGAAATACAGGAGTGATCGGCTCTGTAGCAAATGCAGGAATCAGCCTTCAGCGGAATGTCTTGGAAAATATATATATCGAAAACCTGACGAGCTATCTGGTGAACGCAACAGTCGAAGGAAGCGGCGTTGCAGGATTTCTCAAAGACTTCACCTTTAAAAATATCAAGGTCGAATACCCGTTCCAGTTACCGAACGGCACGCCATGCAAACAGAGAATGAAAGGGTGCGCCAATAATCCTCAAACAGGTTTTACCTTCACCAATCTTGTGGTTGACGGCAATCTGGTTACCTGGAATAACTATAAAAACCATTTCGACCTGAATCTTACCGGCTCAAACGGTAATAATGATGATAATGCAAAGAATGTCCATGATGTGACTTTCAATTCTCAGGGAGCAGTGCATAAAATATCAGTAATCACCGGGTCCGGCGGGAACGCCTTTCCAAAAGGAGAAAACGGCGTTATCGACTGCCCGGACGGTACATCACAGACCGTTTCCATCATTCCCGATACGGGATACCGGATTAAAAAAGTTATTGTCGATGGTATAGAGGTCCAGCGAATCCAGGTGAAGCATTTTAACAATGTAAAGAAGGATCATACGCTTTTTGTTGTGTTTGAGCAGGGTGATGATTACTTTGACCTGTCGCCGACGACGATTAATGTAAACACATACATTTCGGCTGCGTATCAATTCAGGATAAAACCAATACTTCACAGGAGCAAAGTAACAGTCGAGTATTCCCTTCCGGGAAAAAGAACCGGTAAAATTGTGTTGTATACCTTGAGTGGGAAGGAGATAACAGCATGCTCCATATATGGAAGTAATGGCGCCAACAGGATTGATTTAGTGGAATTTACTGTGTTGGCATCAGGGGTATATACGATTACCCTTGAAGTAGACCGGAAGAGGATAATGAGCAGGCGATTTTGCTTTATTCAATAACAATGGAAATGGAGTCAGGAATATGTATTATAACCATAGTTTACATTACTTGTTAGCCAGTATGAAAAAGATACGTTACACAGGGATTGTAATTATGACCTGTGCTTGCATGTATCCCATTTCAGCACTGGTAAACGTCTATGCCTACCCGAACAGTATTGTCAATACGAATGGAGGCAATAATTCAAAATCAACCCAATACAGGGTTATGGTTACTCAGGATGGTACTACCCAGGAATGCTATGTGATGTTTGATAAAAACCAGGACCCTAATGGCAACCTGAAAAATAATCCGGACAATCACTGGACTAACTTTTCTTATAACGGTACGGTGACGGTAACAGTTGAAAAACAGGGAAATGCAATAAATTCATGTATTGTTCATCCAAAGAAAAAGGGGATAAAAGCATCAATTACCGGTGGTAAAGCCTCTTTTACTATTACAGAGAATCTGTCTCCGCTACAGGTCTATGTAGAAGTTGACAATAAACCGATGGATGTGCTTTTAATTTACTGTGATCCTCCGGAAACTGACGTTCCGGATATGAATGGAACTGATGTTACGGTAATCAATACAAGTGACAATATTACGACAGTAAGAAATAAACTTAATGATGGAAAAACCTATTCAGTATTTGAAAAAGGGATACATACCTGGGGCGGTGGAAACGGAGAAGGGTATGAAGGGTACAAGCTACCGGTAAAATCAGGAAAAAAGATTTATATACCCGGTGGAGCATATGTAATTGGAAGCTTCTATGGCAATAAAGCAAGTAATTTTAAGATATATGGAAGGGGCGTAATATCTGCATGTGGAAAAAATATACTCCCTGGTACCGGTGGTATACCCTATTCCTTGATCTATACCGATAATGGTGGCAGTAACCAAAGTATGGAAGGACTTATTTTAACGGATCCGCCTCACTTTTGTCTTACTCTTCGTACAACCGGTATTATTGATAATATAAAAATGATGGCCTGGTTTTACAGTTGTGATGGAATTATTGCCGGCGACGATTCAAAAATTACAAATTGTTTTTTCAAGGTCATGGATGATGGCATAAAACTGTACAGCCCGCGAATGTATTGCGAAAACAATACTATGTACCCTCAGGTCAACGGCGCGCCGTTTCAGTTTTGCTGGGGAAGCCAGAATGGAGATGACTGTGTTGTAAAAAACACCTATATTGTCAGTTGTTCCTTCAAACCGTCATTGACCGGGCCTTCCAATACCGCGATTATTAATGCCGTTACCGGGCCCGGGAATGGGGTGGCGACAAACGGTCATACCTTTGACGGTATCTTTATTGATAATGGCTGCCAGCGCCTGATCGGTATTGATGCAGAAAATAAGGGGACCTATAATAACTGGACTATTAAAAATGTTGAGATAAATACACAAAACAAAAACCCACAGCAATCCTACAGTTACTTATTAAATGGAAATTTTAATAATTGGAAAATAATTAACCTTACTATTAATGGAAAGAGAATTTACGGCGTTGACATAAATAAAGATGACCCGAATAATGGAAAAATATGGTTTAAGGGAAACACGGGGGCCGTTACCTTTTCCCATGACCCTGTCTCTGTGTCACACCTTTATCTCCTGAAGCTGTCACCGGGTAGCCTGTCGGTGTTTCCTGCAATCTTCGACAACAGGTTAATTGTCATATCAGAAAACAAACCTGAGGTTTATAATGTGACTGGCAGAAAACTGGACATAGACTATTCTGCATTTAATGACAGGTACACCTTTAACACGAGCCGTCTTTCCCATGGCATATATGTGATTACATCCCAGGGAAGCGCGGTATCTGTCATAAAAAGGTAACAGACAGATTGTTTAATACTATAAAAGAATAAAAAGTTATGATCGCCAGGAGAAAGTGTAAAAAAGGGACATTCCCAGTAAAGATTATCAAAATACTTATTGATTTCCGGATTTCCGGGACGGTGGGTACATATATATTTATGATATGCCACGAAAAGCGCGCTTATTTGTTCCGGGATCAGTATATCATGTCATGAGCAGGTATCTTGACCATTACAGCCTGTTTTCTGACGGTGCAGGCCGTGAGTATTTTCTTTCTCTTCTGGAAACCTGTCTGCGGCGGACAAATACGCGTTGTTATGCGTGGGTGTTGATGAGCAATCAAGTATCATCTGGTTATACGCAGCAGCGATCATGAATTTGTCCGCTCCGTGGTAGAATCATCAGAAATGCGTCGATTACGGATAAGTCGATTTGAGATGGAAGGCGGCAGCCTGGATGGTATTGCTGAAAAGATTTGCAGGATTTTAAGATAGAGAAAGAAAAGTTGCATAATCGGCATCGAGGGGGCAATGCATCATTAGAGCGAAAGGCGTTTTCGTTTATATAAGGAGATAGTATGGCAAATAATAAGTTCATACATATTTTTCTTTTAATTGCATGCACAATTATATTTCAGCAAACAAGTGCACAGGTGATGTTCTACCGTCAATTGCCGGTATTCTCGCTGTCGGGAAAGTATACGGTCGAAATCAGCCAGGGGAACGTCGCCGCCCAACCGATCTTCGTCTATCAGACAAACAACGATGTGTCGGGCATGGTAACCAAAGTCGAACACTTCACCTCGTTTGCTTTCGATCCGAAAGGAGGTGCTGTCACCATTCGCGTCTCGCTGAAAAACGGCACGCCGCTCAACGCATCGACCGTTGAACTGGTGAATAAAACCTATACCGACATAACGACCGCGTTTGATGCCGGAACATTCGTTATCACGGCGGCCTCGCCGAAAAAACACCTGTTCGTCCGGCTGAAATCGGATTACGGCAATCCACTGATGATCTTTGCCGATCCCTATGCATTAACGCCCATCCCCTCGGGAGCAAACGTAGTGACGTTCAAAGCAAGCAGCAGCGCCTACGTTCAGAGCGCACAATACGACCGCTATACGATTCCCAATGATGTTGACGCGGTTGTTGTCGAAGATGGCGCATTGATACAAGGCACAATACATACAAACAGCGGCAGAACAAAACCGCTGCTCCTGCAGGGACGCGGGGTTGTGTTGGGGAACGGGCCGATCATTCACGGCACAACCGGCATACCGTATAACGCCGTTGTCATTACCAAAGGCAGCGGGCACCGCATTGAAGGGCTAACGGTTATCAAATCACGCCATTTCGGTATTGATATCGGAAACAGTTGCATCCTTGATAATTGCAAAATGTACGGGTATAACACCAATAACGATGGCGTGGTCGGAGGTGATAAATCAATCATTGAAAACTGCTTTTTGAAGGTTAACGATGATTTTATTAAGCTCTATAATGACGAGATGCGGGTACGAAATTGCACGTTTTACGTTCAGCAGAACGGCGGGGTGTTCCAGTTCGCCTGGAACTCGATCACGCCGGGAAGTAACTGCGTTGTCGAAAACTGCGAACTGGTTGCGGTCGAATATACCGGTTGCGGCGACCCGAAACTGGGACAGGGCGGGATTGCGCATTGTTTTATTTCGCTGCGGGAAAGCGACGCGCATCCTGCATCAGCTAATAACATTTTTAGAAACATCCTGGTTCAAGGGCAATTGGCAAAATTTATCGGCATCAACGGCAAATATGACGGCAGCGCATCGCTCTCTCTGAAAAATACGCTGCTCGAAAATATTACGGTTGAAAAGAAACCCACGTCCTATAGCTGGATTTATACTGGTAACGCACCGGACGAGGTCTCCGTCAGGTTTAAAAATGTCATGTTGGCCGGCAAGAGCATCACCAAGGATGAATTTCACACAGAGGGCAACGTCATACTGACATTTGACCCGGTCTCCATATATAATCCGGTATATCAATCCGTGCGTACAAAGCAGCATATATTCGCTTTGCCTGTATATCAAAATTCAACACAAACGTATTTCAGAATCGATGCTTCCGGCTATACCGGTCTGTTACGTTTGCAGGTAGTTAACATGCTTGGGCGTGTGCTTATGGATGATATATATAATCCCGGCATTATAACCGTTCCGGTGGAAAAGATGTGTCCCGGTTTTCATAAAGCCATTTTATCAGCAGAAAGTAGTAAAACAAGTAATTTATAACTATATTTATATATAAGCAAACTATGGAAACCGTTTTTAAATATAACAATTACCGCCAATTTCTCCGCGACTATTATGCGGAAAAAAAGCGCACGACCGGCTATTTCACGCACCGGTATTTTGCTCAAATTGCCGGTTTTTCGTCACCGGTTTTTATAAAGCTGGTTATTGACGGCAAAGCCAACCTGGGCAAAAAAAGTATTGAGCAGATTTGCCGCGCGATGAACCTTTCTGCTTCAGAATCCAGCTATTTCGAGAACCTTGTCTGGTTCAACCAAGTAAAATCTTCCGATAAAAAACATCACTTCTTGCAAAATTTACGTGCATTGAACGAACAGTATGAGGTGGAGGTGCTTGATACCGAAAAATATGACTTTTACTCAAAATGGTATCACTCCGTTCTTCGGGAAATTGCACCGAATACAAACCTGAAAGATGATTTTGCGGCACTGGGCGAGCTCCTTATACCGGCATTGAAGAAACGTGAAACAAAAAAAGCGCTGAAACTACTCCAGCAGCTCCAACTGCTCCAAAAGCAGGAGGACGGTTCGTATAAACAGGTAAAAAAAATAGTCTCTACCGGATCAGAGGTTGAATCTCTGGCGATACGTGATCTGCATATCCAGATGGCGCGCCTTGCCCTGTATGCTCTTGAAACGATATCCAAAGAGGAGCGCGACATCTCCGGTTTGACAATGGGTGTCTCACGCAAAACCGTATCCAGCATCAAGGAAGAGGTTAAAAACTTCCGTGAACGCATCATGCGCATTATCGCAGAAGACGAAAATCCGGTAGATCAGGTGTATCGATTGAATCTGCAATTCTTTCCATTAAGCAGACTATTCAAGAAGAATGAGGAGGGGGCTCAT
>Ga0105099_10000267_pt1 | contig 35146 bp, 35 predicted proteins | sample PPLLak3cmMay2015_2_FD_79138 | JGI IMG/M metagenome (GOLD analysis project Ga0105099, IMG submission 79138) | Freshwater sediment microbial communities from Prairie Pothole Lake near Jamestown, North Dakota, USA - PPLs Lake P8 Core (1) Depth... | ecosystem: Environmental > Aquatic > Freshwater >... | reverse complement strand
TGATTATTGGCCCTTGATCCGGTTCTCGCTCCTTGCTGAATATTTCCTCTGCATGCGCCAAAAGCTGCCTCTTCCATTCTGTGATCTGGTTCGGGTGAACCTGGTAACGCTCAGCAAGCTCAACTATTGTCTGCTCACCTCTTTGGGCTTCCAACGCTACCTTGGCCTTGAATGCCGGTGCATGATTTCTTCTTGGTCTTTTGCTCATATCTTGATCCTCCTGGGATTCATTATATAGCAGCTTTCTCACTTATGCACCTGTCCAGTTTTGCCCGACCCTCTCTTTATTGTAGAATGAATAAATCATCATTCTGCCAAATTTGATCTGCTTTCTTGAAATCTTTAGTTTGGCATTTATCATTTTTATTATAGATTTCAAATTACAATAGTGATATTAAGCAACCTATATAAAATGGCGATTAAACTTAATTACCAGTCCATATAACTGGCCGGAGAAGGAATAGGCTAATAGTGAAAATAGCACCATAGAGGGAAAATATGAAGATTAAAGATTTTAAATTTAATACAGGAAAACGTATTTCTATAGAGATTGGTACCCAATTGCAAATTCAGATTGACGGAGTCGCTTTTCAATACATAAGCACCTTAATTGGGATGGAACCAGACAAGTATCTGATTATAAATGCCCCAATGGCTTTGTTAGGTTATGCCAGACATAAATTGTATATAGGAAGCAAAATTGTTGTCCGATACTTATATAAAGGCTCTACTTTTGGATTCAAATCTAAACTTATTGATGGTCTTTATGAACCCTTAAAACTACTATTCGTGGGATATCCAGAGGTCATTGAAGAGTATAATCTTCGTTCTGGAGAAAGAATTGATTGTGTTATTCCTATTAAAATAAAAATCAATAATGATAAAATAGACGGGGTCATTGTTGATATAAACGAGATGGGATGTTGTTGTGTGGCTATAAAAGGAGATGAAGATAAAGAATTGTCATTCGTTCAGATAGATGAACAGGCTACCTTAATGTGCCAATTTCCTCAGATAGAGGGTGAACATGCAATCTTGGGAAAAATAAGAAATATCAGGCGGGATAAGAAACAGATGATTCTAGGAATTATGTTCCATGAAAATGACCCCGAAATTGAAAATATTATTGGTCAGTACATCCTTGCTATTAAAGACTTGTTTAAATAAAAATAGAAGCAAATTCTTCCTTGTTAGGCAACATGAAAGATAGAAAGCTGGAGACGCTATTGGGGTAAATTAGACGTTTGTGCATTTTAAACGTAAATCCTTAAAATATTTCATCAACCATGCTGTTTGTGAAATCTTCAAATTTTGTTAATCATTCGGTTAATAACGAAACAAATATTATCAACTTCCCTGCTTCATCAGTTCCAGCGAGCAGGGAAGAAGGATTTACAGTAGCGAAAGTACTGATTCCCGGAAAAAGTTGAAAAAAGTATTTCTGTAATTTTTTATGTTTTCAACTATATCGTTATCCTTGGTATGCTCCGGAGTGTCGCTTACGAATTTAAAGATATAGCATTTGGTCTTGAATTTTCTGCAGGCATGAATGACGGATGCGCATTCCATGTCGATGAGATCCGCTGTTTTTGACACTTTATGCCTTTCGGCTGGATCGAGTATCGGCCGATCGAGGGTTGCAATCTTTGCATAAGAAAAATCTTCAAGGATGTCCGGAATGTGTCTGTGGGGAAATTTTGATTTGAACTGAGGCCTGTCATACTCAAAGGCCTTTTTGACATGCAATGGATCGCCAAGAGTGTATCTGTCTCCTGTAGCACCAGCCGCACCCAGGTTTATGATACAGAAAGGGTTGAATTTGAGGCAGGAATATGTGCAGGCCATTGCCGCATTTGCCTTGCCGATTCCTGATATGATGAGAATATTATTTTTATTTCTGTAAAATGGGAATGGTTTTTCCTCCAGCCTTATCATAGACAGTCCGCCGATAAACGGCTTTGCCTCAAGCAGAGTGGCCATTACAAGACAAATTAAAGGATTTTTTTCCACCTTGCCATCTCCTCAAGAGTTTGAATCGCTTTTTGCCCTTTAAAGCCCAATGATACGGTAAAATCATTAACATATAAATCTATATGGCCGTCTATCACTTTGTCGTTTAATTCCTGCGCATGCTGCAGCACAAAAGAGCGTGAAGCATTCCTGTTATTTTTTGCATAAATTACCGAATTCCTGATGAGCAGTTCAACCTCTTTTTTGTGAATGATTGTCTCGGGGTCTTTTCTTATTGCAATGCTTCCGAGCGGAATAGGAAGATTTGTTTCCTTTTCCCACCATTCACCGAGATCTATAACCTTCACGCAGCCGTATTCGGGATAAATAAATCTTCCTTCATGAATTATAAGACCGGCATCGAACTCGCCGCTTTGGACTCCGGGAAGTATTCTGTCGAACCTCGTGACGACTATATTCCTTATTTCAGGGTTCCATAGTTTCAGAAGAAGGTGGGCGGTTGTGTATTTCCCGGGAATTGCAACCCTTGCGCCGGGGGAAAATATTTTGTGCTTACGGGTTATGAGAAGAGGTCCGCATCCGAAGCCGAGCGCCGAACCGGAATCAAGAATCTCATAGTTTTCTTTTAACATTAGATATGCGTAAAAAGACAGCTTTGTGATCTGAAATGTTTTGTTGAATGCAGCAAGATTGAGGGCTTCGACATCATCGATATGCGGGGAGAAAGCATGATTGCCCGTATCGATGCAATTGTGCAGCATTGCGTGAAATACGAACGTGTCGTTCGGGCAGGGTGAAAAGGCAATTGAAAGATCTGTCATATCAACTCCTGCTCTTATATTTTTTCAGAACCTTGTATCCCGAGTCTCTGAGCACAGGCTTTTTCCCGGCATTTTTTATGATATCAATGAATTCGTCTATACCCGCCTTTGTTTCAATGCCGGTTGCCTTTACCACAGTCTCTTCCATTAGAACTCCGCCCATGTCGTTTGCTCCAGTGGTGAGAGCAAGCTGTGCAAGTTTCAAACCTTCGGTAAGCCACCCGGCCTGGATATAAGTGATGTTGTCTAAAAATATCCGGGCGATCGCAACAATTTTAAGATAATCAATTCCTGTTGCCGGTTCGATATCTTTAAGGCCGGTGCGTGCGGGAGAAAATGACCATGGAATAAAGGCTCTTAAAATTCCGGTTTTATCCTGAACATCCCGTACTGCTTTCAGATGTTCAATCTTTTCTTCATTCGTTTCACCCATGCCGTATGTCATGGTTGCAGAAGATTTCATTCCATGGCGATGTAAAGAATAGATTACTTCGCACCAGAGATCTTTTCCTATTTTTCGGGGACTTACTTTCTTGCGTATCCTGTCAACCAGCAAATCAGAGGCTCCCGGCACCGAATCAAGCCCCGCATTTTTAAGATTTAATATCGTTTCATCAATGGAGAGAGAACTTTTATTTGCCATGTGAACAATTTCGCTGGGAGAAAATGAATGAAGGTATATCTGGGGAAAGCGCTTTTTTACATTTCTTACCATGCTGACGTAAGTATAGAGGGTGTAATCCGGATGGAGACCTCCCTGAAGCATCACCTGTGTTCCGCCCGCTGAAACAAGCTCATTAATCTTTGCACAAATCTCATCCTGTGTGAGCTCGAAGGGTTTAATCAGGTTAGCTCTTGCATGATAAGCGCAGAAATTGCAGGCTGCTTCGCAGATATTGGTAAAATTGATGATCCGGTCAATTATAAATCCTACCTCCTCTTTTGGAAAAACAAGCTTCCGCCGCATGTCTCCGGCTTCACTCAGGTCGATCAGATCCCATGAAAAAAGAGAAAGAGCATCCTCCGGAGAAATCCTCTTTCCGGAATATATTTTTTGTTCAAGTTTTTTGCATGATGATTGTTTCATTAAATTATCCAACAGAATTTACAGGATAACATGATTGTTTTGTCAGACCGCTCCGGATGAGCGGCCTGACACATACACCCGCTTATTGGAGATCGGCAAGATCCTGCCTATCCTGTTAATCCTGTCTAAAAGTTATAGTTATTCAATCTCCATAAAATTCAGCGATTCCACTTTATTTAACAGATTAAGTTCTTCAGCAGCAGACAGATAATATTTGAGAGCATTTTTCAGATTATCTGTAAATTCAAACTGTAATGTATCATAATAGCAATTCACATCATATGATATATCCGGATACTTTTGTTTAGCCTTGATTATTACACTTTCCTTTTCCTGAACAAGGCATTTCAGGGATGATCCATATGAATTTATTACAGCCCTTAACTCGGGCAAATTCTCTTTGATAACATTTTCCCGTGCGGCAAATACGGCAAAAACTACAGGGAAACCTGTTTTTTTAAGCCACAGTTCTCCCAGATCATATTTGTATGGTGATTTATTGATACTGTCTGTCATGGCATCATTTCCTATAAGAAGCGCCGCGTCGTGGGTGGTTAAGTCCGGACGAGATCCTGCCTGCAGATAGCAGGGTTCAATACGGTAAAATTTATCAAGCAGGATTTTAAGAAGCACTCTTGATGTGTGTGACGCTCCTGAGAGGCCGATTTTTTTGTTATTAAGGTCTTCGATTGGAAAATTGCTGCAGAGGATGACAGATCCAACATATCCTACCGAGCTTAGACAGAATTCAGGGAGCAGGAGCACGTCATCCTTTATGTCGGCATAAGTCGCGGAAGATACGGGGCTTAAATCGAGCATCTTTGCTTTCATCATTCTGTTGAGTTCAGAAGGAAGTCCGGGGATGACATTTATACCATTTAAGGGTTTCTTTTCAAACATGTGATAGTAAAAAGGGTAGCAGTTTAAATAATCTATATAACCGACTTGCATTAAAAAATCTCCGGCCTCATTGTATCCAGTAATTTGCCGTTGTCCGGACAGGTTTCAAGCCTGCATTTTCAATCAGTCTTTTTAAGAAAGGTTCGGATCCATAATCGGGTGTTTTTGCTCCGGCAGCATGAACAACTTTTTCATTGTAATAGGTTGCCGCAAAGTCATCAACCCCGAATCGCAGCAATACCTGGGCCATTTTATCGCCAAGATACATCCAGAGGGCTTTCAAATGAGGAACGTTATGGAGAAAAATACGGCTTGCAGCGTATATCCTTATATCATCATATCCTGTTGACGTTCCCCGTTTTGCTTTAATTCTTGTATTTGCTGCATGGAACAGAAGCGGTACGAAAGTTTTAAATCCGCCCGTCTCATCCTGCAGCTTCCTTATCTTTGCAAGATGGTCTGCTATGTCCACGATCTCCTCTTTGTGATTGTAAAGCATGGTCGCATTGGTTTTAAGGCCCATTTCATGAGCGGTTCTCATTATCTGAAGCCATCTTCTGCCCGGGATTTTTGTCGGCGCTATGAAGTTTCTGATGCGGGGAGAAAATATTTCGGCGCCTCCGCCCGGCATTGCTCCGACTCCGGCATCAGTCAGTCTTTTCAGCGTATCCTTTACTGTGATTTTGTTTTTTTTTGCGAAGTAATCGATCTCAACTGCTGTAAAAGCAACGATAAAAAGATCAGATTTGATTTTTTTTATCCGCCGTATCATCTCTTCGAAATAATCGATTTTTAGCTCAGGGTGAAGACCCCCTACTATGTGCACTTCGTCTATACCTGAGGCAACAGCTTTCCTGACCCGTTTACCTATTTCATCAAGGGAAAGCAGAAATGCATCTTTGTCTCCTTCGTCGCGGGAAAATGCGCAAAGGGGACAGCGAAGTTCGCATATATTCGTAAAATTAAGATTCATGTTCACGCCGTAGTATGCCTTATGCCCGTGCAGTTTTGTCCTTATGAAATTGCTTATTTTTCCCAGCTCAAGAATATCGTTTGTTGACAGCATATATACTGCGTCTGCTTTTGATACGGGTATCTCCTCAAAGACCTTTACGGCAATCTTTTTCAGTTTTTTATTTGTTATTGTATCGGGCAGATTTGAAATGTTCATCGGTAAATCCTAAGAAACTATGAATTATTACACTTCTGTTTCCTTTGCCGGGCAGTGGGAATTACCCCAGCTTTCAAAAAGAGTATTTTTCTTCCCAAGCAGATTAAGGATTTTCCCAGTTATGAAATCAACCATAGCGTCTGTTGATTTTGGAAGAGTGTAAAAGCTTAAGACAGGCGGCAGGATTATGGCGCCTGCAAGGGCAAGCTTATGCATGTTCTCAATGTGTATTATGCTTAAAGGTGTTTCTCTGGGTACAATTATCAGTTTCCTTTTTTCCTTGATTGCAACATCGCATGCTCTTGTAATAAGAGAATCAGCATAGCCGTGGGCTATTCCGGAAAGCGTTTTCATTGAACAGGGGATCACGACCATGGCTTCAAAAAGTGTTGAGCCGCTTGCAAGTGGAGAAAAAAAATCCTTATCGTCGAACTCTTTCAATAAGCCCGTATTTGCAGTTTTCCCGCGGTTTGTAATAAGATCGGTCAGGGGAAAAGAGCCTTTCTTTTTGAAAGAAAGTTCGTGTTCAATAATCTGCCAGGCAGCAGTTGAGACAACGGCATAAACCTCTTCGCAGTTTTCAAGAAGCTCTTCGATAAGTCGTATTCCCATAATCGGACCGCTTGCCCCTGTTATCGCAACTGCTATCATATTACTTTATTACTCCTGTTTATTATTCGTCACTCTTCAGGTCAATCAGACTCCAGTCTGAAGGCTGTTAGTCGCCGCGCATTGATCGAATTAAGGCGCTCTGAGTTTGGTTTGGTCTCGCATGGCGTATTCTTACAGTCTAAAAGCCTACAGCCTATCTACCTGCAGTTACAAAAAAAAATCAATGAGGGTACCGGTTAAAAGAAAAGGGGAGACATATATATTTGCCTTGAAAAATTTATTTAATGCAACTCCGATATCCCTGCTTCTTGCAATCTTCTGCTGGTAAATAAAGATGAAAGCAACACATGTCAAAGCTGCCCAGTATGGCATGCTTTTCCCTGTGATCATGCCTGCTGCAATCATCGCCAGGAATGATAAAACATAACAAATTCCTGAAGCGGCAAGAGCCTTTTTCACACCGTATGCCGAGGGAAACGAATATAGGCCTTCTTTTCTGTCGAATTTAACATCCAGAAGAGCATAGACAATATCGAGGCCGGCTATCCAGAGCAGTATGGCGGCTCCAAGAACAAAAGGAACAACAGAAAATTCACCGGTCACTGCAAGATAGCCTCCTATAGGCGCGGCGGATTCAACGAATCCCAAATAAAAATGTGATGATGAAGAAAACCTCTTGAAAAATGAATATGTAAATAAGAGGAAAACCGCCGCGAATGAAAGGTAAAAGCAGAGGCTGTTAAGTAGATATGATGATCCGATTAGAGCCAGTGAAGAGATCACCCCGATGATCCACACCTCGGTCTTTTTTGCCTCGCCCCTTGGAATGAGCCTGTCTTTTGTTCTCGGATTCTTTGCGTCTATGTCGGCATCTATTACTCTGTTAAAGGACATGCCTGCTGTACGTGCTGCAACGAGGGCTATTGTGACTAAAACCCATGTTGAAATATTCTTCCCGTCTGCAAACAGAATTCCAAGATATGCAAACGGAAGGGCAAATAACGTCTGCTCGATCATTACAAGATTTGAAAATTTTTTAAAATCCATATTCTTTCCAGCGTTTCGCCACTTTTTCCTTGATTTCCCGCGACATGACTATTTCATCCGGCCAGTCTCTTCCCATGCCTTCTTCGCGGGTTTTTCTCGTCGCATCTATACCCATTTTCCCGCCGAAATTGGGATACGGTGCGGAATGATCAAGGGCATCGAGCGGGCCTTCCGACATGAGCAGATCTCTTTTGGGATCGACATTGTTAAGGAGTTTCCAAACGACTGTGCCCGGATCACGCAGATTTATATCCTTGTCAAATATCGCTATGAATTTTGTAGATGCCATCTGTCCGAGACCCCAGAGCGCATTTATAACTTTCTTTGCCTGCCCCGGATATTTCTTGTCTATTGAAATAAGCGCACAGTTGTGAAACACCCCTTCGATTGGCAGCTCCATATCAACTATTTCAGGTATAAGAAATTTCAGCATGGGAAGAAAGATTCTTTCGGTTGCCTTAGCCATGTAACAGTCTTCCATAGGCGGTTTGCCGACGACAGTTGCCGGATATATGGCGTCATTCCTGCAGGTTAATGCAGTTACATGAAATACGGGATAGATATTGGCTGCCGAATAGAAGCCGGTATGATCTCCGAATGGCCCCTCCATTCTTTCTTCATCCGGGTCTACATAACCTTCTATTACAAAATCCGACTCTGCCGGCACAAAAAGATCGACCGTTTTTGCTTTTACAATCTCAACCGGGCGTGATTCGATAAAGCCCGCAAAAATAAATTCATCTATGTCGGGCGGCAGCGGAGCGCTGGCGGCATAGGTTACTGCCGGTGATCCTCCCAGTGCAACCGCAACATCCATACGTTGCCCTCGGTTTTTATATTTATCAAAATGGCGGGTTCCGTCCTTGTTGTACTGCCAGTGCATTCCGGTCGAAGAATCGTCATATTTCTGCATGCGGTACATACCGGCATTCTGAATTCCGGTATCGGGATCTTTTGTTATAACGATCGGGAGAGTAATAAAAGGACCGCCGTCATGCGGCCAGCATTTTAATACCGGAAGCCTGTCGAGAAGGGGGCCGTCGGTATAAATCCTTTCCTGGCAAGGGGCGGTTTTTACCTTTTTGGGTATAAATCCGGAAATCTCCTTCAGAGTAAAAAGCATCCTGATCTTATCCATGAACCCTTCGGGAGGTCGCATCTTTATGTTCGACTCAAGCCGGGAGGCTATTTCGTCAAATGATTTACATGAAAGCGCAAGCTGCATGCGTTTATAACTTCCGAAAGCATTGATAAGAAGAGGATATGAGAATCCTCTGACTCTTTCAAAAAGGAGTGCCTGGCCGCATGATTTTGAAACCCGGTCTGCTATTTCGGTAATTTCCAGTTCATGTTCGACTTCGGCGCTGATTCTGTGCAATTCGCCCAAAGTATCAAGTTCTTTGATAAACTGCTGTATGTTTTTATATGGCATAAATTGGTTATCTAATGTAATTTTATTTTAAAAGCAAGCAAACGTAATGATGCAGTTGCAGGGTGTCAAGGGAAATAACCTTTTATGTTTATTTCGACGGGTTATCATGATATATAAAAAAGAGGGTTCGAGGATTCAAGGATTCCAGGCGTCAAGTGGCTGTAAGCTTTCAGCTAATAGCCTTCATTCTCTGATCAACGAACTTGTTGTAAGTCAAAATTCCGACGGCAAAGTAAAATGTTCAAGTTCGAGGCGTCGCGAATCCCGTGTGATGAGGCGTACACAAAAGTACGCCGCAATCACAACGGGGATGAAGCGCAACGAAGAAATCGGACTTTTTATGAAGCCGTCAAAGGAGGCATCATGAAATTCGAAGCACACCTGAAAGAAACCATTGTACTTGATCCCAAAAATAAAACTACACGAGCGATTCCAAGCGAGATAAGAAAAGATCCTCTTACAGGCAGAACCGCAAGAATCTGCCATTTTATGAAACTGAAATGGGAGAAACCGGATTTTGATAAGATGATTGCCGGCACGGAAAAAATATGCCCGTTCTGCCCTGACAAGGTTTTAAGCATCACGCCGTATTTTGCTGAGGATCTCATACCTGAAGGACGCCTCATATCCGGGGATATGGTTCTGTTTCCGAACATCGCACCCTATGACAGCCTTGGCGCTGTGGCAACCTTTGGAAGCCGGCATTATATCCCGATGACCGAGATAACCCCCGAACTCATTGTAAAAGGTTTCCGGCTGGCTTTTGAATTTTTCAAAAGGGTTGAAAATTCGAAGCATCCTGAATCAGTATACCATATCATTAACTGGAACTACATGCCTGTTTCAGGAAGCTCCCTTATTCATCCTCATCTCCAGGTTTTTTCCACCTCTTCGGCTCCGAATCTTATGAGGCAGGAGCTTGATGCTGCATATGAATATTACAGGTTAAAGGGGACTAACTTCTGGGATGATTTGGTCAAAAGCGAAGAATCGGAAAAGAAGCGCTTTCTGGGAAGAGCGGGGCGGACAGCGTGGCTGTGTTCCTATGCTCCGATAGGTGTTGCCGGGGATGTTCTGGCGGTAGTTGACGGTGTCCGGTGTACCCTTGACCTGACGGATAAAGATATTTCGGATATAGCTCTGGGATTAACCAGGGCAATGGCTGCTTATGACAGAATGGGCATTTACAGCTTTAACATGAATTTTTTTACCGGCGCAAAGGATGATGATTTTACCCGTTTTCATCTTCTCTTTTCTCCAAGGACTTTCTTCAACCAGGCTCTTGGAACTCCGGATGTTGGCGCTATTCGAAACCTGTATAATGAAACGCTCTGTATGGCCTTTCCGGAGGATATAAGGGATATGCTGGCCCCCGATTTTATCTTTTGAAGGCCAAGTAGTTTCCTTCCGGAAATGGCTGTCCGATCTTAAAGTGTCAATCCGCGGGATTCCATGCGCGGCGCACATTGCGTATTCCCTAAGCGCAATACCTTGATCTACTGTCTCTTATCGTGTTTTCGGGATAGAAAGCATCCGAAATAAAATATCAGCCGTGGGCATTATTTCCCGTTTGATTTGGTTGACCTTCTGCTGTTCGGGATGATGGTAAAACACAGGTATAAAAAAAAAGGTAATAAATAACGCAACCTGTTTTTTACTGAAGGTGATTGTGTATAGTACAGGCTCAAGCATCAACCAATATCCCGCCCCTGCCTCGTTATGTAAAAATCGTGTTTTTATAAATAATTCAATAAAATAGCTGTGCCCTAATGGGTACGGCCATTTTGTTTGATACCTATTTTTTGCTTGACTTTTTATTTGGCAAAATTTAATAATCACATTGTAGTTAGATTGTAGCTTCTATATGACTCTTAAAGGTTCATCATAGAGTTAAAAGTTATACAAAATTAATGATACTGGCTCTCTTGCAAGGGTATAATATTTCGAAGTTTTAAAGTATGTAAGTGTTGTCAACAAACGGATTCAAGTAATTTAGTGAGGGAAAAAAATGAGGTACGCAGAAACAGGGTTTAATTTAGAAGTTGATCTAACCCGTGGAAACATTGAGAGGGTAGCAACTGACCCAAGAGATACCGAACTTTATCTGGGGGGTTTAGGAACTAACGCCAAGATAATATGGGACAGGGTTCCTCCTGAAACTGAACCCTTTTCTCCTGATAATCTATTGATATTCGGCGCTGGTCTATTATGTGGCACGCCTGCTACCGGTTGTAATCGTACGATTGTTTCTACCATCTCTCCCCAGACAAGATTAATGGCATTTTCAATGATGGGGGGTTTTTGGGCGCCGGAATTGAAATATGCCGGTTATGACAAAGTCATCATTCGTGGTAAATCCCCCGATCTGGTTTATTTGTGGATAAATAATGATAAAGTAGAAATTCGCGATGCCTCTCATTTGAAGGGGAAAGGCGCTGTTGAGACAGCAGCGCTTATTCAGCAGGAGTTGAAAGAGCCTAGAGCCCAGGTGGCTTCTATCGGCCTGGCCGGTGAAAACAGGGTTTATTTTGCTTCCATTGAACAGGGCAGATCCAGTGCCAGTCGGGGCGGGATGGGCGCCGTTATGGGAGACAAAGGTTTAAAGGCGGTAGTTGTTCGCGGAACAAAGGATGTCAATGTTGCCCGACCGGATGAATTCCTAGAGCTCTGCAAAGAAGTCCTGGAATATATTAAAATCAGAAATGCAAATCCGGTTCCGGGGGTTATGCCTATTTTAGCCGGACTTGGGTCACCGCAAGAGATGAAAGTGCATGATGAGAAATGGCACACTGAGAATTTCATGTGGGGCAATTCCCGAACTCGCAGAAAGGATTTCTGGAACGAGGAGATAGCAAGGGAGTGGATGAAGACCCTGGATAGTATGCGGAAGCGGCTGATAAGTTGCTATAATTGCCCGATGACTTGCGGGGCGACAATTCAGCCCCCGGGGCTTCCGACATACATGATGAAATGCTTTTCAAAACTTACGTATACGATGGCGGCCTATTCAGACCTGGAATTCGGCCTGGGTATCGCTCAAAGTGCTACTGAATTCGGAGTTGACGGATTCTCAGCTCCGCAAGTGATGGCCTTCGCTCTTGAGCTTTATGAAGCCGGCATTTTGACTGATAAAGACTTCCCGGGAATGCCGTCTGACAACAACGGAAAATTTTACTGGTTACTGGACAAAATTGTCCGGCGGGAAGGTATAGGAGATGTTTTGGCTAATGGCACCTATTGGGCGGCCAGGCAAATTGGTAACGGCGCTGAAGCATATGCTCATAATAATATTAAAAAACATGAGCAGCTGCCTCTCAAACTATCCATGCTGAATCCTATTTATTTCCTTATGTATTGTACCGGCGAGAAGATAAACATTACTCAAATAGAAGGGCAGTTCCCCCAGGCGCCATTTCCTACCAGAGAGGAGCGGGAAGAGTTTGTAAAGGATTGGTTCCAGGTCCCGGACGAAAAGTTTAAGCAAATCTTTTTGGATTGGGAACTGCGCGGAGAAAAGTCCCTGCCCCTTTACCCGACAGTTCAAATGTGTTGCGACATTGTTGACTGGCAGGAGAGGATGCACTACATTGATGACGCCCTCGGCATGTGTGCCGGTTTATCCTCATTCCCCTTAAAACCTCCGTATCATATACACAATTACCCGAAATTTATCTCATCAGGCGCCGGTATAGAGATGGATGAGGAAAAGCTGACACAAGCTGCAAAAAGGTACCGGACTTTGGTCAGAGCCAATAATGTAAGAAGAGGCATGAGGCGAAAAGATGAGAAGCCGCCTGAAGACCATTGGAAGAAAAGATTTCCTGAACTTGAAAAGGAACTCTTAGATACCTACTACAAATTTAAGGGCTGGAATGTTCAAGGTGTTCCAACTAAAGAATCCTTACATGAACTGGGTTTGGATTATGTTAGTGAAGACTTCGAAAAGAGAGGAATCTATTCGGAAAATGAAGATACTCCTTCCAAAGAAATTACGGCGGACGCAGAGAAGAAATAATGTGAAGAGGTGGCGGCATGGGTGAGAAAAAAAAGAAAACAGTAAAAACAATAAAAATTGATGTTGATAAATGCAACGGCTGTAGGGCGTGTGAGGTAATCTGCTCCGCCTTTCACGCTGCGCCGAAATATAGCAGCAATAATCCGGCGAGATCCCGTATCAGGGTGATTCGTGAACCATTAAGAGACATATATGTTCCCGTATATGCCGGTGAGTACGCTAAAGCCGAATGTATGGGCCGGGACAAATATACGATTGATGGAAAGGTATATGAAGAGTGCGCTTTCTGCAGGGCTTCCTGCCCGTCCAGGAGCGAGTTCAAAGAGCCCGATTCGGGGCTCCCTCTGAAATGCGATATGTGTGAAGGCGAAGAAGAACCCTTGTGTGTCAAGTGGTGCTTAGTTGATGCCCTGACCTATGAGGAAAGAGTAGAGGAAGCGGAAGAAGAAGTTAATATAGAACAGTTGGAGACAGGATTGGAATCGCTGGTAAACAAATATGGGCTGAACAAGCTGATGGAAACCGTTGACAGAATGTCAATGTCCAAAAAAGGCTGAAGTCTCGGAAGTCAGAATCCGGAATGAGAATCATTAAAAGATAGTTCGTTAAAGGACAAAAAAGACAGTGGAGAATGTAGCCGACTACAAAGAAATCGTAGATGTAATAAAAGCAAACGGCGGTGAAGCCTTCAAATTATGCTTTCAATGCGGATTATGCGATGCGGTTTGTCCGTGGAACAGGGTTAGAACTTTCAGCATGCGCAAAATAGTCCGAGAGGCTGCGTTCGGTTTTACCGATATAGAAAGTGAAGATATATGGCTTTGTACGACCTGTGGACGATGTCCTCAGCAGTGTCCCAGGGATGTAAAACAGATTGCATCCGGGATAGCATTACGCAGGATTGCCACGGAATACGGGGTTTTCCCCGCCACTGCCAAACCTGTCCGCGGCATAAGCGGAAGCCTTGTCGGCGAAGGAAACCCCCTGAATGAAGCCCGGAAAAACAGGGCAAATTGGGCGGAAGGCCTTGGTGTTAAAACGTTTACCGAGGGGACGGAAATTTTATATTTTCCCGGCTGCTATCTCTGTTATGATGCAAGATTGAAAAAAGTTGCGAGGGCGACAGCCGCTATTCTCAATAAAGCAGGGGTTGATTTCGGAATACTGGGCGCCAAGGAGAATTGCTGCGGAGAAAGCATCCGCAAAACAGGCGATGAGGAAGTATTCAAACGCCTGGCCAGGGAAAACATCAAAACTTTTATCGATAATGGGGTGAAAAAAATCCTTGTTTCTTCTCCCCATTGCTACCATACCTTCAAAAATGAGTATCCCGAATTCAGAGTGAACTTCGAAGTGGTTCATATCTCCCAATTTTTATACGAGCTTGTTAATGAGGGAAGGCTTAAGCTCAGCAAATCGTACGAAAAGAAAGTTACTTATCATGACCCATGTTACCTGGGCAGGCATAACGGCATATATGACGAGCCCCGGGAAGTTTTAAAGAAGATATCCGGTTTAGAGCTGAAAGAGATGCCTGATTCTCTGGAAGATAGCCTCTGTTGCGGAGGGGGAGGCGGCAGGATCTGGATGGAAACGCAAAAGGGCCAGAGGTTCTCCGACCTCAGGTTAGAGCAGGCTATAGGTGTCGGGGCCGGGGTTCTGGCTACTTCATGCCCGTATTGCATCGCCAATTTTGAAGACAGCAGGTTAACCATTGGTGTTGCCGATAAAATAGAGATTAAGGACATTACAGAGATAATTCAGGAAATTATTTAGTCTCTGGATGGACATTATAGCGGGACTAACCCCGCCGCCCCGGACACTGCTGGCATAAAAAAGCTGATGAGGTGATAGAAAGTGGAAAAAGAACTATTGCTAACAGATAATATTCAACGACTTTGTAAAAGTTTCGGAGAGAATAATTTTGGCGATGTTATGGTTGTTGGCGGAGGGATCAGCGGTATTCAAGCCTCTCTTGATCTTGCCATTGCCGGTTTCAAGGTTTACCTTGTTGAGAAAGCACCTGCCATCGGCGGCCACATGGCTCAGCTTGATAAGACCTTCCCCACCAATGACTGTTCGATGTGAATACTTTCGCCCAAACTGGTCGAGGTCGGCCGGCATCCGAATATAGAGGTTCTGACTTATACTGACGTTAAAGATGTAGAAGGAGAGGCAGGAGATTTCAAGGTAACCCTTATTAAAAAGCCCAGATACATTTTGGAGGACAAATGCACTGGCTGTACTACCTGTGTAGAATACTGCCCGGTCAAATACCCCGATCAATTTAATCAGGAAATATCGAAGAATAAAGCTGTCCATATATACTTTGCTCAGGCAATTCCCCTTGTTGCATATATTGATGAAAGCTGCCTTTATCTTAAAGAGAAGAAATGCCGTATTTGCGAAGGTGTCTGTAAGAATGATGCCATAGATCTTCAGCAAATGCCGGAGAAGATGGAAATAAAAGTTGGAGCGATAATTCTCTCTCCCGGCCTTGAGCCATTTAATCCCAAGGTGAGAGGCGACTACGGCTACGGTAAGATGCAGAATGTGGTAACAAGCATGGACTATGAACGCCTGTTATGTGCCACTGGCCCATACGAAGGCGAGATACTACGTGCTTCCGACAGGAAACATCCCCATAAAATTGCCTGGATTCAATGCGTTGGTTCAAGGCGGGTTACCGCGGGCGATAACAGCTATTGTTCATCCGTATGCTGTACATACACACAGAAACAGGTGATTCTGACAAAAGATCATGATGCAGAGGCCGAGTGTACTATATTTCATAATGATATACGTTCTTATGGAAAAGATTTCGAACGATTCTACGAAAGAACAGAAAAACTTCCCGGGGTTCGGTTTATAAGAAGCTACGTGTCGGTTGTAAGAGAGACACAGGATAACAAGAATGTAACTTTAAGATATGCAACTCCCGGGGATGGTGTAAAGGAAGAAGAATTCGATATGGTGGTATTATCCGTTGGACTAACTCCCCCTGCCGATTATAAAGATCTGGCAGATAAGTTCGGCATCGAGCTCAATTCACACGGATTCTGTAAAGCAATTCCATCAAATCCCATGGAAACCACCAGACCCGGAATATTTGTAAGCGGAGCTTTCCAGGGGCCCATGGATATTCCCGAGTCGGTTTTTACAGCCAGCGGGGCCGGCTCCCAATGTGGTGAACTTCTTGACTACAGGCGGGGAAAACTTACCAAAGAAAGGATATATCCGCCGGAACGGGATGTCTCCAAAGAGGAACCAAGGGTAGGCGTTTTTGTGTGTCATTGCGGGGCCAATATCGGAAGGGTAGTAAATGTTCCTTCCGCGGTTGAATATTCCCTGACCTTACCCAATGTCGTACACGCTCAGGAACAGCTGTTTTCATGTGCCACGAACAGCGCAAAAGAAATTACAGATATTACAAAGGAAAAAGGTCTCAATCGGGTGGTTGTCGCTGCCTGTAGCCCCAGAACCCTTGAACCGCTATTCAGGGACACTCTCCGGGAGGCGGGGATTAATCAATATTACTATGAAATGGCGAATATCAGAGAACATTGCTCCTGGGTCCACTCTAAAGAGAAGGAAGAAGCGACACAAAAGGCAAAAGACATAATCCGGATGTCTGTAGCGCGAGCCTGCCAGTTGAAGCCATTACAGGAATTTGAACTGCCCGTAGACAAGAGGGCGTTGGTGGTTGGCGGCGGTATTGCCGGCATGACATGCGCGCTCTCAATCGTCAACCAGGGACATGAGGTTTTCCTGGTGGAAAAGGATACGGATCTGGGCGGAACGGCGCGAAAACTGCATTATACTCTTGAAGGACTGGATGTTCAGGCTTATCTGCGTGATCTAGTGCGAAAGGTTTATCAGCACCCCTTAGTGCATGTATATACAGATGCTACAATCACGGAGGCTACGGGTTATGTCGGTAATTTCGTAACCAGGTTGATGTCTGAAAGAGGGATTACGGAGATAAAACATGGAGCAGCCGTCATCGCTGTTGGTGCCGATGTGTACAAACCCACCGAGTACCTTTATGGGAGAGATGACAGGGTAATGACACACCTGGAGCTGGAAGAGCGAATTGCCGAAAGAGATGAAAAAGTAATCGGCTCTCAGAATCTAGTGATGATCCAATGCGTTGGTTGCAGAAATGAAGACAGAAATTATTGCAGCAGGGTATGTTGCAGCGAGTCTGTAAAGAACGCCCTGAAACTAAAAGAGATAAACCCCGGGATGGATATATATATTCTCTTCAGGGATATGAGGACTTACGGGTTCACAGAAGATTATTACCGGGAAGCGTCAAGTAAAGAGGTCAAGTTCATTCGCTATGAGCCGCAGGATAAACCTCAGGTAGAAAATGTTGATGCAGATGGTCGGCGCGTTCTAAGGGTAGCCGTGACAGATCCTATCCTCGGGAAGAGGCTCGTCGTAGATGCCGATACACTCGTTTTGGCCGCCGCCGTTATTCCGTCGGCGGGGACCAGGGAAGTGGCCGGATTGTTCAAGGTCTCTTTGGGACCGGATGGTTTTTTCAAGGAAGCCCATGTTAAATTGAGACCTGTTGAGTTTGCGACGGATGGGGTTTATCTTTGTGGAATAGCTCACTATCCCAAGCATATTCCGGAAGCGATTAACCAGGCCTATGGCGCTGCAGGTCGTGTGTTAACCCTTCTCTCACATGATACGGTCACAGCCTCCGGCTCTGTTTGCGACGTGAATGAAAGTAAGTGTATGGGGTGCGGGGCATGTATCTCAGCCTGTACTTATGGCGCCATAGAGTTTCGTGAGACGCGTCAGGGTAAAAAGGCTCTAGTTAATCCTGTTCTCTGTAAAGGTGATGGCCTCTGTAACGCAAAGTGTCCGACAGGAGCTATTTCACTGAAGCACTTTACCGATGAAGAGATCTTGAGCCAAATTGATGCAGCGGTCGGAGATGTATAGAAATATATCAATGGTAACGAATCAGGTAAATATGCTGAAGGCTGAAGAGTGTTTGGACCACTTCAGCCTTAACAGCTTCAGTCTGACTATACGAGTAGTCACTGCGAATGAACAAAGCTTGGAGTAATAATTAGTGTCCATCCAGAAACTAATGATAGACACTATCGCGTTTCCAATTCGGAAATTGGCAATTTTGGGCAAGCTCAAGGAAATCAAGGGATTGCGAGGAGACATACGCAATGTATGTCGCACAAGAAATCCCGCAGATTGACATAGAGATCGCCCAAAAGGGCCATTTCCGGATGGAAACTAATTAAAGAGGTGAGAACGAATGAGTGCAGGCCTTCAATTTAAACCAAGAATATTAGGTTTTGTATGTCACTGGTGAGCATACGGCGCTGCTGACCTTGCTGGAGTTTCCAGACTTCAATATACAACTGAAATGAGGCTTATTCGGGTTATGTGTTCCGGCAGAGTCGACCTGGAATTTGTACTCAGGGCTTTCTCGAATGGAATGGATGGGGTGTTTATTGGCGGTTGCCATTTGAATGAATGCAATTATATCACCCATGGAAATTACCATGCGCTGAACATGGCGCTCCTGTGTAAAAAAATAATGGAACACACAGGACTTAACCCGGAAAGGTTGAGGATCTCATTTATGTCCGCCGGTGAAGGAATCCTTCTTGCCGAATATGTTAATGATTTTGTTAAGAAGATTAAGGAGTTGGGGCCTCTCGGCAAAAGTGAGGGGATAGACAGGGATGAATTAAAGTCCAAACTTAAAGAAATTAGAAAGCTGGTCCCATATATTAAGATGGTAAAAAATGAGAAGCTGGGGACACGTCTTCTGAATGCCGAAGAATATGAGAATTTTTTCACAAGAGAGGAGATAGACACTTTATTTAGGGAAGTAATCTCTTACTATATTGATCCCGGTAAATGCCAGGCCTGTATGATTTGCGCCAAGAAATGCCCCGTGGAAGCGATTGAAGGCGGCAAGAACCGGATCCATGTGATTGATCAGGATAAATGCATAAAATGCGGAACCTGCCTTGAAGCTTGTCCCCCTCGCTTTGGCGCGGTAAAGAAGATTGCAGGCGAGCCCGTTCCTCCTTCTCTTCCGGAAGATAAAAGAACTATAGTTAGAAAGGGGAAAGAAAAATAGGAGAAATCTTTCTGCTTATTAACTTTGAAGGAAGTCGTTTGAAGCAAGGGAAGGGATAATCTCTTCCGGCGGTTCTACGCGAGGCTCTTTTTTAGATTTATGAATTCGCTCCTGTCAAAACCGAGAGTTTTGAAAAAAGAGAGAAGATCGGTTGAATCCCACAGAACGGAAGTATAAATATCCTTTATTCTTTTATCCCGGTAATACTTAAAAATTTCCTCAGCCATTTTTTCACCGATTCCCTGGCCCATGAACTTCGGGTTGACGCCGATGTTGGCTACCCAGGCGCTTGTCGGTAAGCCGAATCCGCTTATGAGCGTGTAACTTATCAGATATCCTACCAGTTTCCCGTTTGTCTCGGCTACAAAACTGGCGTCTTCATCTCTCTGTGCCTGGTCGGCAACAATCTTTCTGAAATCATCCACATCTTTTATTTTGGTTATGGTCCGGTATATCTCACTGATTTCTTCAGCATCTTCTTTTTTCAGTTTTCTTATAATTAAATTATCCATAAGCTGTTGCCTCTTATGTCAATCGGTCCTTATTATTTTTACCTGATGGCCGACCCAGTCCGGCGGGAGATATATCCTTCCGCTGTTACCGCTGAGCTTGACTTCTTTTTCTATCATCTCTTCGCCGTAAATCTCGAATTTTACTTTTGCTTTTTGTTTCGCAGGTGTGCCATCAGTATTATTGGATATTTTTTCGTTCAGCACTTTAAAAGCCCTTCAGTTAATGTAACTGTTTTATGTGAGGTTTTTGTTAAGGGAAAAAACCCATAAAACGAAAAAGATGCCGATTTTCTATCTCTTTCACCGTTATCATCCGAAACAGTTTTGGTCAAGTCGAAAATATTATACAACTTGCAGGAGATTAAGTTGATTTTTTAAACAGCATGATTTAAGTCACGGGCATGGCTTCGGATCGGAGGATATGCAGCGATCTCTTTTTACGTTATTATTTAAAACAGGGAGTATTTTTATAATGAAGAACCTGGCCTTATTCCATGAGATAGCAAAAAACCCTTATGATTATGCAAAAAAGGTAAAGAAGGAAAGCGGCAGAAAGGTAGTCGGTTATTTTTGCTCTTATACCCCGGAGGAGATAATTGATGCAGCGGGGGCTCTTCCGTTCAGGATTTTCGGAAGAGGAGGAGATTCTCTTGCCGACGCTCATCTTCAGGCTTACAGCTGCAGCCTGGTCAGGGGAGCGCTTCACGACGCGCTTTCGGGGGGTCTTGATTTCCTTGACGGGGTAGTTTTTCCCCATACCTGCGATTCGATACAAAGACTTTCTGATATATGGAGAATAAACGTAAAAACCGGGTTCCATATCGATGCTGTTCTCCCGGTAAAACTTGACACCAAAAGCTCCGGGGAATACATGGCCGACGTTTTGAAAAAATTTCTGCGCGACATTGAAAACGGACTTGGAGTTAAAATCGCAGAGAATGATCTTAAATCCTCCGTTATGAAATATAACCGGATACGGAGTTATCTCGGGAAAATTTACAGGATAAGAAGAGAAAATCCGTCATTGATCGGAAGCCGTGATCTTCATGCAATAGTGAGAGCGTCCATGGTTATGGAGAGGGATCTCCTTGTTGAAGAACTTGCCGCATTGGCCGGATCTCTTAATGATGGAAAGGCGGCAGGGAAAACGGCAGGTAAAAAAGTCGTGCTTGCAGGCGGAGTTTGTAACCTGCCTGATATCTTTTCGATTATTGAAGATTCGGGCGGAATCGTCGTTGGAGATGATTTCTGCACCGGTTCGAGATATTTTGAAGGAGAGATCGGTATAAACGGCGATATAGTGGAATCAATAGCAAAAAGATACAAGGACCGCATAAATTGTCCGGCAAAACATTCGGGACTTTTGACAAGGGGTGAGCATATTTTAAAGCTTGCAAGGGAAAGCGGCGCAAAAGGGGTCATCTTTCTGTTCCTGAAATTCTGCGATCCCCATTCTTTCGATTACCCGTATCTGAAGGATATGCTGAACAGGGAAGGGATTCCGAGCATGCTTTTTGAGATAGAGGAGCAGCTTCCATCCGAAGGACAGTTTAAGACGAGGTGCGAGGCTTTTCTTGAAATGTTGGAGGCTTGAATAAAAAGAGGAGAAGAAAATGACCGGCAACAGCCAGACTCCGGATCCGGAAAAAGAGAAGAGAAAGATTAAATCCGTCAAAAAGATGAAAGAGATCATGACGAATTACTATATGGAGGCCAAGACTGCCGAACAGACAGGAAAGAAAGTTGCCTGGATAACAAGCGGTGGCCCTGTAGAGCCCCTGATCGTCATGGATATAATACCCGTATACCCGGAAAATCACGGCGCCATGATAGGAGCCTCCAAGATGGGAGTTGCGCTTTGCGAGAAATCCGAAGAGATGGGCTATTCGAGGGATCTCTGTTCCTATGCCAGAGCCGATATAGCCTGCGCCCCGGCAAACGGAGGGCCCATCGGAGGGCTGCCCCGGCCGGATATGCTCGTATGCTGCAATAACATCTGCGGGACCGTATTGAAATGGTATGAAGTCCAGGCAAGGTATTTCAATGTTCCGCTCTTTATCCTCGACACTCCTTTCAGCCATACGGGATTTTCTGATGAGGCAAGAAAATATGTGAGAAAACAGGTGGACGAATACATAGCTTTTCTGGAGATGGTCTGTGGGAAGAAATGCGATTATGACAGAATGGCTGAAGTCGGGAAGCTTTCCGTGCAGGGGCAGCGTCTGTGGCAGGCCGTTCTCGATACGGCTGCGCATAAGCCTGCGCCCATGAGCGCATTCGACGCGTTTTTCCATCTTGCCCTGATAGTTACTCTCCGGGGAACAAGTGTTGTTGTTGACTATTACACTGGGCTGCTTGCGGAGATGAAGGAGAGAATAGCCTCCGGGATAAGCGCCGTTCCGAATGAAAAGTACAGGCTTTTGTGGGATAACCTTCCGATATGGTACCGGACAAAATGGCTTTCCGAAAAATTTGCCGCGCACGATGCCTGCCTTGTGGCCGATACGTACACTTCGGCCTGGTGCGGATCATTGAAATATATCAATGAAAACGACTTCCTGGGGACGATGGCCGAAGGCTATTCACGGATATATCTTAATATAGGCGTTGATGAGATGGCTGAGACCGTTATAGAGATGATAGATAAATATGATGCGGACGGACTTGTCATGCATTCAAACAGAAGCTGCAAGCCCTATTCTCTCGGCCAGTATGATATCCAGCGGATTGTTCAGGAGAAAAGAAAAATTCCGACTCTGATGATAGAGGCGGATATGGTTGATGAAAGAAATTTTGCGGAAAGCCAGATCGAAACAAGAATAGATGCATTCATGGAAGTATTAAAGGCAGGGTGAAGAGATATGATTACACTGGGTATTGATGTGGGATCGATAACTGCAAAGGCTGCCCTTGTCAAAGACGGGAAGCTTTTATCGACTGCGGTTATCACAACCGGCTATAACTCGAGAAATGCCGGTGAAAGCGTTTTCGGGAAAATATTATCCGAAGCGGGTATCGAAAGGTCCGAAATCGGCGGAATCGTAGCTACAGGATACGGAAGAAACAGCGTTGCCTTTGCCGGAAAGAGCATTACCGAGATAACATGCCATGCGGCAGGCGCGCATTTTCTTAATCCTGCGGTCCGGTCCGTGATAGATATCGGAGGTCAGGACAGCAAAGCAATAGTTATGGATGCAGCCGGAAAAGTCAGAGATTTCGCCATGAATGACAAGTGCGCCGCCGGAACAGGCAGGTTTCTTGAAGTTATGGCGAGAGCGCTTGAAGTAGATATAAATGATTTCGGGAAAATGTCGCTTGAAGCGGATAATCCGGCCAGAATAAGCAGCCTTTGCACGGTTTTTGCCGAATCCGAAGTGATATCGCTTATAGCAAAAGGCGAAAAACGGAAAAATATAATAGCAGGAATCCATGAATCGATTGGCTCAAGGGTGGCGGCTATGGCAGGCCGTCTTGGCCTGACTTCTCCTGTTATGATGACCGGAGGAGTGGCAAAAAATATCGGAGTTGTGAAAGCGCTTGAGGGCAAGACCGGCAAACCTATAGAGGTTTCCGAAATGGCCCAGTTGACTGGGGCGATAGGGGCTGCACTGATAGCAATGACTCTTTGAGACCGTTTAAATTATGGACATGGATATCATTTTTGTGATATATTGAAGCTCCCCGCAGCAAGCTACGGGGAATCTTCGACCGTAGGGAATAGCGTCTATTTTTAATTCGCTCGCTAACCCCGCAGCAGAGCTGCGAGGAATGCACTCGCTGTTTCGGTTCAATAACATAAAAAGGCTGGGAAAGAAGAATTATCCATGACCAAAACTGATAACACGGAAATTTTCAAGATATTGACCGCAAGGAAGTCCCTCTTCTGGGATAAGAGAGATGTTGATCCGGCAAGGGATGGGCGTGTTATTGCTGAAAGAATCCTCGAATTCGGAACGGAAGAGGAAATAAAAGCGCTGACAAACTGGCTGGGAGAGAAATTCCTCAAAAAAATCATCACCGAGAGCAGGGTGTTAAGCCCCAAGACCGTTAATTATTTCGCCTTGTACTTCCATATACCAAGGGAAGAAACACGATGTTTTTCCGATGCATCACGCCGGATATGGCAGCCATTCTGAAAAACGATTTCATGAACTCCCTTCCCCGGCATCCTGGTTCCTGTCGCGTCTGTTCTCGACCTGACTCTCATGAAACTTATTGCCATCAATCAGAGATGTTCCTGCAAGGACTTCGTTGATCTGAAAACGATCTTGACTCACAGCAGTGAATCCTTTTCCGAACTCGTCGTACAGCTTCAGAAAAAATATCATATTGGTGAAGAAATGACTCTGCAGCTGAAAAAGAGTCTCATCTATTTTGATGACGCTGAAGAAGATCTGAATATCAGCCTCTTTAATGAAGAGACGGGAACTTTTCAGATCCTCGATAAAAAGACCTGGCAGGATGTCAGGAGATTTTTCGAAGAGCTGGTACTTAAATAGTATCCATGTTGATTATTGACAACCATTTAAAATTCATTGACAAATCAAGCACGATATGATTATTTGTGCCCGCATTTCGACAGTCCCGTCAAAATTCCCATGCGTTCTGACGAACGCATAGAATATATACCTTTATGCTGATAAATTTTATTTTATCACGCTATGATGCTCGAAAAAGTATCCGGTTCCGGAACAAAAGGAAAGTTATCAGAAGGCTGTTTTTACTTCAGTCTGGTTCGTCTGCCTGAAAAAAATAGAAACGCATAAAAACATGGGCACATTGGTTTTCTCATGTATTTAAGTGGAGAATAATTATGGAATCAACAAAAATTGTCGTTTTTAAAGGAAAGAATATCCGAAAAACCATTTTTAAGAATGAATGGTGGTTCTCGGTAGGCGATGTTGTGGAGGCCTTGACTGATACCATTAACAGTACCGACTATATCAAGAAAATGCGTAAGCGTGACAGTGAGTTATCTAAAGGGTGGGGACAAATTGTCACCCCCCTTTGGATAGAAACTCCTGGAGGAAAACAAAAGATCAATTGGGAAACGTATAGGGGACGTTCGACATATAGGGGACGTTCGTGCAGAAAGTGCTTGACGAATAATATTCAATATGAGAGTTACGTAATATGCCAAGATTAGGAAGATTAGATGCCCCTGGTGTGCTGCACCATGTTATGGGTCGGGGGATTGAGAAAAGAAAGATATTCCTGGGTGATGAGGATCGTAACGATTTTATAGATCGTCTATCGGCTCTGGTACAGAAAGGTGCGATAGAAATCTATGCCTGGGTTTTGATGCCGAATCATTTTCATATCCTTTGTAAATCAAAGAATTTACCATTAGCCTCAAGTATGCGAAAGCTTCTCACCGGATATGTTGTTAATTATAACAAGCGTCATCGCAGATACGGGCATTTATTTCAGAACCGTTATAAATCCATAGTTTGTCAGGAGGATGCTTACCTGAAAGAGCTGGTTCGATATATACACCTGAATCTCTTAAGGGCCGGGCTGGTCAATGATCTTAAAGAGCTGGACCGAAATCCATGGTCCGGTCATTCGGCTCTTGTCGGTAAAATTAAGAGGGAATGGCAGAACACTGAGTATGTGTTGTCTTATTTTGGCGGCACCCGCAATGCAAAAAAGAATTATTCACAATATATTAATGAAGGGATTGATCAGGGCCGGAGAGCGGAATTGGTCGGCGGAGGATTAATACGGAGCATGGGCGGCTGGTCCGCGGTTCTTGCCAGCCGAAGACGCGGTGGTAGGGAGATTGCCGATCAACGGATACTGGGCGATGGTGATTTTGTTAAGACTGTAATATCCGGACTTGATGATCTGGTTAAAAAGAACTTGAGGCTGTCCGGGCAGCGAATAGATATTAAAGCGCTTGCAGAGAAAATATCAGAAAGGTATAATATTTCTATTGGTGAACTGCTATCAGGGAGCCGGAGAAGAGAAGTGGTAAAAGCCAGATGTGCAATATCGTTGATCGGTGTCAGGGAACTGGGTTATTCCGGGGCTGATGTTGCGAGATATCTTGGTGTAACGAACTCTTGCGTGACGCGGTTGATATCAGCAGGGGGAAAACAGGATATAAATGACATGGATTTAGAGTTATGAACGTTCTGCACGAACGTCCCGTATATCGCGTATATATTCACGAACGTCCCGTATATATTCAAGATCAGTTTGATACTAACGAGACTGATTAAGCTTCGGGAACAATATAGGGGACGTATTAACCATTTAAACTTGATAAATTATTATTGATATACCTTTTTTGCTATTTGATAAATAAGTTTGTAATATGGATACGTCCCTTATTTACTACCCCTTGCTTCAAGGAAGATCGCAAGAATGAAAAAGAGATATTTCGATGATTTGAAGGATGGAGAACATCTTCATTGTCAGCCTGTCGTAATGAATAGGGAGGCAATTGTCGATTTTGGAAATAAATTTGATCCTCAACCGTTCCATATTGATGAGAACACGGCGAGTGAATCTCTTTTTGGTGGACTGGTTGCATCCTCCCTTCATACTCTCTCAGCTTGCACCCGGGTTGTTGTTGAGGCACAGGGGAATGTTGCAATCCTAAGCGGCGTTGGTATGCACGAGGCAAAAATGTTCAATCCTGTGCGTCCGGGTGACGTCCTTTCAGTGAATGCCAGGTGGACGGAGTTAAAAAGATCACGGAGTAAACCAGACCGAGGATTTGCATCAATCAAGTGCAAGGTTACAAATCAGCGGAAGGAGCCAGTCATTGAATATGGCTATAGGTACTTAATTGCCTGTCAGAACTTCGTGATGCCGTAGTCCCAATGATAAACCTTTTTAGCATAACAATGCTCTTGCAGCGGATCGCAAAAGGCCGCGCCCGCTGAAAAGCCCGTTACTCTGTTCCAAATCGTAATCCTCAACTTCATAACTTTCCAAAGTCATTTGTTTGTGAGTGAAAGGAGTTGCCGGGAGGCGCTATTGTTCGGCTTACGTGGTGATTCCTTATTACCGAATATTGCGGCTCTTTCCCCTTGACACACAAACCCATTATCCCTATACTGCCGCATCTAAAAAATAATATCTTTTCAAACGCTTAGGAGGATAGGTGGTTCATGCGGCCAGAGGTTCGGGTGGGATGAATATTTCAGATTTTTCTTTGGAACAGCTTGCGGGTCAGCGTATAATGGCGGGCTTTGAAGGAACGGAACTTTCGGGTGAACTGAAATTCCTTATAGATACCGTAAAAGTCGGCGGCGTAATACTCTTTTCCGGAAATGTGAAAGCCCCGGAACAGATTAAGATCCTGTGTAAGTCCATACAGGATTATGCCGGGTCATGCGGTCAGCCTCCTCTTATAATATCTGTTGATCAGGAAGGCGGTCAGGTGGCGAGGCTGAAAGAACCCTTTACCGTTTTTCCCGGGAATCCGGCGATGAAAAACGAAGAGGACGCCGTTCAGTTTGCTGCGACAACCGCATCCGAACTGCTCGGAGTCGGAATAAATATGAACATGGCGCCTGTCATGGATGTAGCTCCGGAAGGAGTACCGAGCATAATGGCGGGAAGGGTTTTCGGGCATGATCCTTACCGGGTTTCGAAGATGGGCGTTGCGGTTATCGAGGGACTCCAGGCAAAAAAAATAATGGCCGTTGCAAAGCATTTCCCGGGCATAGGAAGAACCCTTCTCGATTCCCATCTTGATCTTCCGTCATTTGATGCCGGACTTTCCGACATGGAATCTTTTGACTTTATTCCTTTTGAAGCTGCCATAAGGCACAACGTCGCCGGAATAATGCTGTCCCACATTCTGTATACCGGAATTGACGGGAAATGGCCGGCAAGCCTCTCCGTGAAAATTGCAAAAGAGCTTTTGCGTGATTCCATGGGTTACGAAGGTATTATAATGACGGATGACCTCGATATGGGAGCCGTGAAAAATCATTTTGATATCAGGACATCGGTCCGGCAGGTACTGTCCGCCGGAATTGACATGATGCTGATATGCCATGCAGGGCCGGATATTGAATCCGCTTTTGAGGAAATTTTAAAGAATATGCGCGATGCTGAAAAGATAAAAACGGATGCTGAAATATCGGTCCGCCGTATCCTGCGGCATAAGGAAAAGTTCCTGCCGGGGTGGTGATTATGACGCCTCATAATTTTCCGGCAAAACGCATTGGCCCATACCCCGACCCGGCCTGGTTAAAGGTTTCACCGCGAGGATGCTGCAAGAGCCGTATTGAGAGATTCCATGGCAGACGGCATCTTCTCTTCCAGGATTTTTGAAAAGTTGTAGGAAAGAATATGCTTTTCATCTTTTCCGATCATGAGCTGGTAGATGTTGTAATACCTGTCTGTTTTTGACCCCTTTAATTCGTGTGTCCAGATTATCTCATCATTACTTAAGCGCCTTAACCTGAGCGTGATGTCGAGTTCGGTTTCATACGAGACGTAAGGAAGACCGATTATGCGGGTGCACCACGCATAAAATCCCGATCCGTAATAATAGCAACTTTCCTTTAGCGTTGTTTGCCTGATGATTCCTTCAAGACGCCATTTTGTTTTTGCATATCTTTCTTCCGGGAGATAGACCGTTTTTTCAAAAAGACCATTTTCGCTTAAGTTCCTGTATATCGCCCTTGCAAAGGAAGATTTGAAAGGAAAAGAATTGTATGAGGAGAATCCGGTAAAGGTATCGGGTGTTTCGGAAACAAAATCGATCCATAAAACGCCCGGAATAAAGCCTATCCACTTTTTAGCATCGCTTGTTGTTCCCTGCGGCCTCAAATCGATGAATTCATCAACTCCAAGCGTTCCTTCAAAGGGTTTTGAAGGAGCATACCTGCCTGTTTTATAATCAAGGGAATTGTCCAGTTTGTTTACGGCGCAGGATGCGAAAATGAGAGATGCGCATATTATAACCGTTGCCTGTAAGATTTTATTTATGGCCATGTCGTATCTCCTTTTACAATCCGCTGTTTTTTTCTTTGTGAGCTTTGGGCCTTTGTGTGAAAAGTAAAACACTAACCCCGATAAACGGTCTCATTTAGCTCTCGAAAACACATCCAAACTCAGATCCTGCGGTCCGCCGTTTATAAGAAGGTAATAACCTGCTGCGGCTATCATGGCAGCATTATCTCCGCATAAAGCATGAGAAGGCATATGTACCTTTATTCCCGTAGGACCGGCATCCTTTATTATCTTTTCCCTCAATCTTTTGTTTGCCGCAACCCCTCCAACTATTGAGACATGTTTGCATCTTTTTGCTTTTGCGGCAAGGAGAAGTTTATAAGATAAGACATCAACTACCGCCTCCTGGAAACCCGCGGCGATATCCGGCGTCATTTCTTTGTATTCGGCTGAATGCGTCCGGATAAAACGGCTGACCGATGTCTTTATCCCGCTGAAGCTGAAATCAAATCCCGATTTGTCAAGGTAGGGTCTCGGAAAATCGATTTTGCCGGGATCCCCTTTTTCGGCGAGATTTCCTATGATGCTCCCGCCGGGATATCCGAGGCCGAGCATTTTGGCAACCTTGTCGAAGGCTTCTCCGGCCGCATCATCGCGGGTTTGTCCGAGAAGCTCCATGCCGGTGTGGGAGGTAACAAGATAAATGCCCGTGTGCCCGCCCGAAGCAAGGAGTGATATGAAAGGAAAGGGGGGCGGATCAGGCCCGAGAAAAACAGAATGAATATGTCCCTCGAGGTGATTCACTCCTGTCCATGGTATGCCGAGCCCGAACGCATAAGCCTTCGCGAATGAGAAACCTACCAGCAGGCAGCCGACAAGTCCCGGCCCCAGTGTAACGGCTATCGCGTCAAGACGCTCCTGCCCGATGCCGGATTGTCGTATTGCCTCCCTGACTACGGTGACGATGGTCCCCATGTGTTCCCGGGAGGCAAGCTCAGGGACTACTCCGCCGTACCGGGAATGAACATCGACCTGGGATGATACGACAGAAGAGAATATTGCGGTCCCGTTATCGACAACTGATGCAGCAGTTTCATCGCACGATGTTTCGATGCCAAGAATAATCATGGGATATTAAGTTTATAAACCTTGATAGTAGCTTCGGATGTTTTCATACCCATTTTAATTTTGTCTGAGAGTTTTTTCTTTCCGCGATATCTCCGATGAGAAATGTTTTTTCATTGATGGCTGCAAAGCGCTCCATAACCTCGTGCGCCGATTTTTCGGGTACGATAGCCACCATCCCGATCCCGTTATTGAAAGTTCTCATCATCTCTTCTTCGGAGATTTTCCCGGCCTCTTGCAGATAATTAAAGACCGGGGGTATGTCCCAGCTTCCTTTTTTAATCCTCAGCATGCATGTTTCGGGTATTATGCGGATAATATTTTCGGATATTCCTCCGCCTGTTATGTGAGCCAGCCCGTGGATCGGAAGATCTTTAAGCTGACTGAGAATAATTCCCGAATAGATCCTCGTCGGAGTGAGAAGCTCTTCGCCTATTGTTTTGCCTAGTTCGGGGATGTAGGAGTCGATTTTCAGTTTAAGGTGATCAAAGCATATCTTGCGGGCTAGAGAATATCCGTTGCTGTGAAGTCCGCTTGAAGTAATGGCAATAAGCTTGTGCCCCATGCGTATGCCGGAACCGTCTATGATTTTATGACAATCTACAAGGCCCACTGCAAAGCCTGCAAGGTCATACTCGTTTTTCTTGTAAAATCCGGGCATTTCGGCTGTTTCACCGCCTAAAAGAGCGCATTTTGCCTGTTTGCATCCTTCTGCGATTCCCTTTATGACATCAATGGCTATTTCCGTATCAAGCTTTCCGGTGGCGAAGTAATCAAGGAAAAATAAGGGTTCGGCTCCCTGAACAAGGATATCGTTTACGCTCATTGCAACAAGATCAATGCCTACCGTATCATGTTTGCCTGCCATGAAGGCAACTTTCAGTTTTGTTCCAACTCCGTCAGTTGAGCTCACGAGCACAGGTTTTTCCATGTTTTCCGTGTTGAGGGAAAAGAGGCCGCCGAATCCGCCTATTTCGCCTATTACGCCTGACCGGCTTGTTTTTTTTGCAATTTCTTTTATTGATGCAACCAGCCTGTTTGCCTTATCGATATCAACACCTGCATCGGCATATGTCAGAGATTCTTTCATATTAAACTCCGTTTTTTAGAAAAGATAAAATGGGACGGTATTGCAAAAAGTCGAAATATGCTCACTTATCCCGCTTATCGGGGCCAGAGTACATATTGATAAGGTAAGCATGTCTGATTTTTGTTGAACCAAAACAGCGAGCGCATTCCCCGCCGAAGGTCCGCCGCGGCGGACTTGCTGCGGGTTAGCGGGCGAATTTAAAATAGACGCTATTCCCTATGGCAGAAGATTTCCCACAGCCTGCTGCGGGAAGCTTCAAAGTAATCTGGATTTAAACCGATCGGGTTCAAAAGTCAAAACAAATTTTTTGACATAAGATGCCATATATTGTAACTAAACTTGACGGCTTCATAAAAAGTCATTCTGCTGTGTTGCACTTTATCTTTTGTCATTGCAGCGTACTAAAAGTACGCTTCATTCCTCAAGATTCGTGCGCCTTGCATAATGAGCTTTTTACTTTGCCGTCCGGATTTCGATATTCGGCTTATTAATCACTTTTAACAGATCAGAATTGAGGTTGAAAGATGAATAAGTTTGCGCGACTTGACCGTTTACCCCCGTATGTCTTTGCTACAGTCAACAAGATAAAGATGGATGCAAGGCACGCCGGAGAAGATATAATCGATCTCGGCATGGGAAATCCCGATCTTGGAACACCCCAGCATATTGTCGATAAGCTTACGGAAGCCGCCCAGAAACCGCCTAATCACCGTTATTCAGCCTCCATGGGAATAACCAAGCTGAGAATGGCCATAGCGGGATGGTACAAGCGCAGGTTCGATGTGGATATTGATCCCGACAATGAGGCTATTGTGACAATAGGTGTTAAGGAAGGATTGTCACATCTTATTCTCGTTACTATAAGACCCGGAGACGTGATTTTTACTCCCACGCCTACTTATCCCATTCATCCTTTTTCGGCAATAATTGCGGGAGGAGATGTCAGGGGAATTCCGGTCGGGCCCGGCTGTGATTTTTTCGAAAATCTTATAAATGCCACGCGGCAGACATGGCCGAAGCCGAAAGTTCTAATAATAAGCTATCCACATAATCCGACAACCGAAGTCGTGACCCTCGACTTCTTCGAAAAGATAGTAGATTATGCGAAGGAGCACGATATAATGGTCATCCACGACTTCGCATATGCAGATCTTATTTTTGACGGTTATACAGCGCCAAGTTTTCTGCAGGCCAGGGGCGCAAAGGATGTCGGGGTTGAATTCTTTTCACTTTCAAAAAGCTATAACATGCCGGGATGGCGGGTCGGATTCTGTGTCGGTAATCCGGAAATTGTCGCCGCTCTGCGCAGAATAAAAAGCTACCTCGATTACGGAGTATTTCAGCCGATCCAGATAGCGTCGATTATCGCTTTAAACGGTCCGCAGGATTGCGTGAAAGAGATATGCGATACTTACAGGGAGCGGAGGGACGCCCTTCTAAACGGACTTGGCAGGATAGGCTGGGATATTAAAAGTCCGAAAGGGACGATGTTCGTGTGGGGGAAAATTCCCGATAAATATGTGAAGATGGGTTCGGTAGAATTTTCCAAGTTTCTCATAAAAGAGGCGCAGGTTGCTGTTGCCCCGGGTCTCGGTTTCGGAGAGTACGGGGATGAATATGTTCGCTTCGCGCTCATTGAAAATGCGATGCGCATAAACCAGGCCGTTCGCGGAATCAAAAAGATTCTGTAGATTATTATCAGTATACTGATTTTCGCTGATACACGCATAATTATACTGTAAATTCATGTTCCTATAGACGGAGACTGTTTGTATGAGAAAAATTAATATAGGCCTGCTGGGTTGCGGAACAGTCGGGACAGGTGTCGCCAAAATACTTCTTGAAAATAAAGACCTCATCAGCTCGAGGGCAGGCGCTGAATTGAATTTAAAATATGTTGCCGATCTTGATCCGGGCCGCGACAGGGGGATTAAATTCGGTGAAGGAGTATTTACCGGCGATGCCTTTAAAGTAGTCGATGATCCTGAGACTGATATAATCCTCGAAATGATAGGCGGCGAGAAGATAGCGAAGGATTTGATTTTAAGGGCCATAAAGAACGGAAAGCAGGTCGTGACGGCAAACAAGGCTCTTCTTGCGTCCTGCGGAAATGAGATCTTCGGGGCTGCCGCAGCAAAGGGAGTCGACGTTGCATACGAAGCAAGCGTCGGAGGCTGCATGCCGATCATTAAAACCCTGAGAGAATCCCTTGCAGGAAACCATGTCAGGTCGATGACGGGGATTTTAAACGGAACATGCAATTATATCCTCTCGAAAATAACCGATGACGGAACAACGTTTGAGTCGGCGCTTTCCGAGGCGCAGGCAAAAGGGTTTGCAGAAGCCGATCCTACGCTCGACATCGAGGGGCATGATACCGCCCATAAGCTTGCCATTCTCAATGCTATCGCCTACGGCATGGAAATTAATCTTAAGGATATTTATATTGAGGGCATTTCGAAGATTACACCGCTTGACATTGAGTTTGCGAAACAGTTCGAATACAGGATCAAGCTTCTTGCAATCAGCAAAAAGAGGGGAGATTCGGTGGAAGCGCGTGTGCATCCGACAATGATTCCCTGTAAGAATCTTCTGTCCAATGTCAACGGGTCTCTTAATGCCGTAACGATATCGGGTGATGCGGTCGGAGATATACTTCTTTACGGACTGGGCGCAGGCATGATGCCCACGGCAAGCGCCGTAATAAGCGACACGGTCGATCTTGCAAGGAATATCCTTTCCGGCTCGGTCGGAAGAATTCCCCTGCTTTCATTCCGGATGGCCGGTATCAGGAAGATACCTGTTATGCCGGTTGACGAAATATCAACCCATTACTATTTCAGGTTTGCGGCTCTTGACAGGCCCGGAGTGCTTTCAAAAATATCGGGTATTCTCGGAAATTACGGCATAAGCCTCAAGTCTGTGCATCAGAAAGGAAGGAAGACAAACGGATCGGTGCCGATCGTCATGCTGTCGCATCTGTGCAAAGAGGCTGATGTGAAAAAGGCTCTTGATGAAATATCGCGCCTTGATGTTGTGGGTACAAGACCGGCGCTGATAAGGATTGAAGATGATGATCAGGAAGATTAATAGATTGAGGATTCAAGGGTCCAAGGAGTCAAGGGTTCAAGTGAAAGGAAAGCTTGTCAGAACTTCAAAGCTCCCTTTCTCCCAACCAATTGAGAGAAGAACCTATGTTGACGAAGGAGAATTATGCATATTGTCTGCAGTGATCTGGAAGGTGTTTTTGTTCCGGAGATATGGATCAATGTCGCTGAAAAAACAGGAATAGAAGAACTGAGACTTACCACCCGTGATATTTCGGATTATGATGTGCTGATGAAAAGGCGTATAGAGATCCTCGGCCGGGAGCATCTTAAAATAACCGATATACAGAAGGTGATTGCCGGCCTCGATCCTCTTGAAGGCGCTGTTGAATTTCTTGACTGGCTCAGATCGGTGACCCAGGTTATCATCGTTTCCGATACCTTCGTTCAGTTTGCCGGGCCGTTGATGAAGAAACTGGGATCGCCGACCCTCTTCTGCCATACCCTGGCTATCGGAAAAGACGGCTCTGTTGAAGGGTACAACCTGCGTCAGAAGGAAGGCAAGAAAAAAGCGGTGATAGCTCTAAAGAGCCTCGATTACAGGGTAATAGCTGTCGGAGATTCCTATAACGATATTGCCATGCTCAAGGAGGCGGAGCGCGGCATACTTTTTTGTCCCCCCGCAAATGTTGTAGCGGAGTTCCCGGAGCTTCCGGTCACACAAAGGTATGGCGAGCTTAAGGAACTGATCATTAAAGAAATGGCCGGGGATTGCTGATTCCCAAAAATCTCAAATCAGTTCGCATATGACTTTTTACAAGCTCATCGGCTTTGATGGTGATGTTTAATGCTGAAACACAGAACAACATACAGGGTGATTTACGGCGATACGGACAACATGGGCTATGCCTATAATGCGAATTACCTGCGCTGGTTTGAAATGGGGCGCGGGGAGATGTTCCGGGCGCTGGGGCTGACTTATAAGGCTATAGAGGCAGAAGGGTTTTTCCTGCCTGTTTCGGAAGTTCAGTGCAAATTTCTCTCTCCTGTCAGATATGACGATCTCCTGATAATAGAGACAACCCTTGACACAGGCGTTAAAGGCGGCATGAAGTTTGATTACTGCATATATGATGAAGACGGAGTGACAGTCCGCGCAAAGGGCTATTCGAAACATGCTTTTGTAGACCGGAGCGGGAAGGTCGTGCGCCCGCCGGGCTTTATAGCTGATGTTATACGGAAAAACAGCGGAAAGTGATATTCATATGAATAT
>Ga0105099_10000266_pt1 | contig 35186 bp, 26 predicted proteins | sample PPLLak3cmMay2015_2_FD_79138 | JGI IMG/M metagenome (GOLD analysis project Ga0105099, IMG submission 79138) | Freshwater sediment microbial communities from Prairie Pothole Lake near Jamestown, North Dakota, USA - PPLs Lake P8 Core (1) Depth... | ecosystem: Environmental > Aquatic > Freshwater >... | reverse complement strand
TAGGGTCTGCTGATTAAGTGTTAAAACACAGAAATATAAAATATTACAACAATTTTTTGTTGTGTAAGCGCAAGCATTTTTTATGTAAAAGCCTAAAATACGTGCACTTGTTATTCTAATTTTAATCCCGTAGGGATGATATTATGTTAGAAAATATAGCTGGGAACAGATGAAATGCCGTAGGAATGACATTATTCTCTGTCCTATCTGCTTTGTAATGTCGTCTCTACAGAACTAAAATACTATATTGATATATTTTCTATCATATTTTCACTCCTCTGAGGTTTGTTTTTAGTGGCTTCATAAACCTATTTGGGACTTAATCAGCAGACCCTAGTTATTTCAGCTTGCTCTGCGACTCTACCAATCGGTAGGCAGGTCTGCGGTAAAGAATCAGAATAATTTAAGGAAGGATTTTGGGATTGGTGTATCAAATCGCATCGACTCATTTGTGATGGGATGAGTAAATGCAAGTACTTGCGCGTGTAATCCCAAGCGATTTATTGGGCTTACCGTTGAACCGTATTTCTTATCCCCAATTGCACTATGCCCAATTACCTGCATGTGAACTCGGATTTGATTCTTGCGACCCGTTTCAAGGTTAACCTCTAGAAGTGAGTATTTTGCATTTTTCTTTATTGTTTTGTAATGGGTAATGGCTTTTTGCCCATCTGTTGGGTTTTTGCTTGAGTATACAATTAACGCCTTACTCTCCCTCAGATACGAAGTGATTATGTCTTTGTCTTTGTCAACCGAACCCTCAACTACTGCGATGTATGTTCGTTCGATAATTGTATCATTCCAATTCTCCTGAAGACGTTTTTGAATATCCTCGTTTTTAGCAAAAATCATAATCCCAGATGTTTCTCTATCGAGTCGGTGAACTACAAAGATTTTATTAGTTTGACTTTGCTCCTTAACATGCTGACTTAAAATGCTGTATGCTGTTTTGTTTTTCTCTTTTTCTGTTGAGATAGATAGGATTCCTGCGTCCTTTTCAATAACGATTACATGTTCATCCTCAAATATAATTCTAATGCCAGGATAGTGGGTTTTTATCGCTTTCTCCCAAGTTATTTTAACCTTTTGCCCTGCAGTCAAGGGTTGATTGTACCAAGTAATAACCTCTCCATCTACCGATACCTGACCATCATTGAGAAGCGTTTTAAAGTTATCTCGATTTTTGCCTTTTACATTTTCGAGTAAAAACTTCATTAAAACACAGCTTTGAGATACCTCTATATTGATATCAGGCTTATTAAATTTTGGATTATGCAGATTTTCTATTCTTGCCATCTTAATCGAGTATTTCCTTTACACGTCCAATTTGGCCATCCTCAAGCCTAACCTTAATTCCTCTGTGGTGAATCGGAGCACTAGTAAGAATATCTTTTACATAACCTTCAGTTAAAGTGCCACTTCGCTGGTCCTTTTTAAGGATAATATTTACATGTAGACCCTTTGTGATGTCTGCTCTTTTGTTTGCGTTCATTAGGAGTTAATTTGAGGCAAAGATAATAGAAAGTAGTTAGAAGTCAGAAGTTATAAATCAGTAACAATTATTAAGTAACTTGATGAATTCTTCTGGCTTCTGACTTCTGACTACTCAATAGTACCCTTAAAAACCACCTCTTTAATTGGCTTTCGTTTCCGTGGAGAACTCTGCCTCTTTAGTAAATCTTCGGGCAATTTGCTTTCATCACCTATATAACCAAGTGCAATTATCAGTATTGGTTCAAGTTCATTAGGCAGACTAAAATTTTCCTTTATTTTTTGATGGTCGAATCCGCCCATAGGATGTGTAACCAAACCAAGATTTGCTGCTTGCAGCATTAGATGAGCGTTTGCCATACCGGTATCGTGCCAAGCGTAGGCATTATTTATCATCTTCTCTTTGTGTGAGTATTCAGTCTGGGCTATAGAAATAACAAGAGTTGCAGCCTCCTTTGCCCACCTCTGATTTCCTTCAGCAAGTGCATTTAAAATGAGTTGGAATTCGGGTTCAGTTTTATTAGCATAGATAAATCTCCACGGCTGAACATTCATACTCGAAGCGGCTAAAGTTGCCGCCTCGAATATTTCATTCATTTTCTCCTTCTCGATAGGCTTTTCAGAATATGAAAAATTGCTCTTACGCTTCTGTATTGTTTCTAATATCATTTTGTTTTGAATTTATTATCCTATTGATACAATGATAATAAACACATTTTGTTCAAATTGTATTAATTCTTTTTTTCAAGAATCATCCTTGCTATTTTTACAACAAGAAATCGGGGAGAGAATCTTGAGGAGTTTGCCATAAGAGCATTCATAAACCCATGTATGGCAACAGCCTTACCTTTCATCATTGATTTGTAGCCATATTTAGCAACCTCTAGTGATGTTGGTAGTTTCTTGCCTTCAAATAGGTTGCTACCCTCAAGTGATGCGGCGGCTTGAAAACCGCTAGTTGTTGCACCAGGACAAAGCGCTGTAACCGTTACTCCAAATTCTTTTACCTCGTTATTGATTGCTTCAGAGAAACTTAGTACATAGGCTTTGCTAGCGCAATAAACAGCCATGGTTGGTCCGGGTTGAAATGATGCCGTTGATGCAATATTCATGATTTTTCCACTTTTTCGTTCAACCATATCTTTGAGGAATAGCCTTGTAAAATGGGAGAGTGCGGTAATATTAAGATTAATCATTTGTTCCTGTTTTTCCCATACAGAGTTGTAGTACAATCCATAGTCACCAAAACCGGCATTGTTGATTAGATAATCAATTGCCATGTTTTTTTGCTTTAGTTCGGCATATACTTCAGCGGCAGCGTTTGGTAACGAAAGGTCTTTGCCGATGATATAAACTGTCACGCCATCTTTGGGCTCAAGTTCGTTTTTTAGCTCTTCAAGTTTCCCTGTACTTCGTGCAACAAGTACTAAGTTATCGCCCTTTGATGCGTGAATTTTTGCTAGTTCTAATCCTATTCCGCTTGATGCGCCGGTTATTAATGCTGTCTTTTTCATCGTTTATTGTTTTTAGTTTCCTTTTATTTAAAGTGAATATATATTCAGCAACAAAATAAAAAAATTATTGTTTAATGCCATCCCACGCCATATCGAAGCATCGTTGGAGCTGGGTCGGGCCAATCTGCTTATTCTGTTTCATCAACACTTTTACTATTTCATGGATTGCTCCATGCATTTGGGCGATTAATATATCAACCTCAATCTGTTTTATAAGTCCATTGGCCTGTGCATCGCGCAGGGTTTGATGTAATGGTTCAAACATAAGTTCTATCTCATCGATAAGTTCCTTCGGAATGTAGCCACTGTAAAGGAACTGCTCGCAGAAAAGCATTTTCTCAGGGTTCTCAAAGCAAAACTTAAAATACGATATCCACATGTTTTTAAACGAGATGTAAAAGGTCTCCGATTGATGCTTTGGATTTAGTAAGTTGGTTGCTACCTCCTTTTTTGTTTCGAGAAAAACATCGTTGATTAATGCCTCTTTGCTTTTGTAGTATATATAAAGTGTACCCGTTGCAATTCCTGCTTCCTTCGCTACATCAGCCATTCTGAGACCAACAAAACCAGTTTTAATCACTAGTTTCATCGCTGCATCATGAATGGCTTTTACTTTATTATCGTCCTTTAGCTTTGGCATTCTTTAAAATTATGCTGCAAATATAAGTGAATATATATTCATTAAAAAATATTTTATGATATTTTTTAGGAAATAAAAAAGGAGCATCCCTTCTGATGATGCTCCTTTATAAATACACAATAAATTAGTTCACTTTGCGGCAGGCATCAAAAACAGTTTATCATCAACCGGTTTATTCACCTCGATTGATTCGTACTGAGTGGAAGATGTAACTTGACCTCCCATTAAGGTTTCGTTTGTGAAAGCGAACATTACCCCTTCAATTGGCTTGTAATCGCTATAAACATTTTGAACCTCCATCTCTTTATCCCTAACCATCCTTTTGAAGATTTTCCTTTGGAGTAGGAATGCTTTGCTATCAATTAGGTAGAACTCAATACCCCCGTCTTTACGAGTGAACTTAATTCTATATACCTCAGTATTGTCAATGGCTTCTTTGCCAACTAGTTCGGCGTTATGGTCCTTTGCCTTCCAGTTGTAAAGAATTCCATCAAAATCGGCAGCATTAAGAATATCGATTAAAATGGGACCAGCGGCAATCTGTGGATTTGGGTTTCTTGACCAAGGTGCTGTAGTCCATCCTGTTTGCCCATCGTAAACGGTTAAGCCAGTGATATCATTGACATCTCTCTCCATCCTAACTTTGTTGGGTCGAACTTTGTAAATCTTTGCTGGCATTACCACGTGAGTGGTTTGCATTCCCGACATGATAATGGTGTTAACCTGTTGTAATTTATCAAAGCCTGATGCTTTGTAATAGTTGTTTAACACATCATCAAGTGTGAGTTCTTGGGCAAATAGCGTTGAAGAAGCGAGTAGTAGCACTCCAACCAAACTGAATGTTTTCTTCATTGTCTTTTTAGGATTAGAGTGAGAGTTATTTATTCTTAATGTCGTATGCTATAAGCGATTTACCATGACGAATATACATAATTCCATTCAAAATAACAGGGTGTGCGTAGTGGGCTTTTGTACCTTGAGTTAATTTGAATGTGCTTATTTGCTCAAGTTTTGGTCCATTTGGATTGAATAAACCAACTTGTCCGCGCTCATTGTATAGATAAAGGAGGTTATCGGCAGAGATAATTGATCCTCTGTCAAACTTAACGGAGTCAGTTATTTCACCTGTGTTTGCATTAACTGCATAATATTGTCTTTTTTCGTAACCAGAGGTGTAGATATAATCGTTTACCTTAATGAATGCGCCAAAGGTATTGTCGCATTTCTTGTTTCTCCAAACCTCCGTAATGGCTGAGCCATCATCAGCAAGTTTAAGTTTTACTGAACCATTTCCATCGCCAGAGATGTAGTAGATATAACCATTTTCGTAGTACGGAGTATTGCAATGAACATCGCCTTCTGAATCCTGCTTGTGCGACCAAAGTAGTTTTCCGTCCTTTGAGTCAATGCCTAGTAATGCGTGTGCCGAGAAGGTTACAATAACATTGCGTGCTTTTAATTTGATTAGTATTGGTGAGCAGTAAGCTGTTTTTTCACCAAGCGCCTTGCTAATCCAAAGGGTTTTTCCTGTGAAGCGGTCAAGTGCAACAATGTTAGTATCTTTGCTTCCGGGAGAGATATAAACTTTATTATCTTCCATTAGTAATGATTCTGAGAATCCAAAGGTGATTTGCTTCGCATGGAAATCCTTCATCATATCAACCGACCATTTTATTTTGCCAGTATTAGCCTCAACGCAAGCAACTGCGCCCCAGCCTGCTGATACATAAATCAAATCGTTAACAACGGTAGGAGTTGTGCGGACACCAGGATAGTTTATAATCCACTCCTTGCCAATCTTGGTTTTCCAAAGTATATTACCAGAAAGGTCAAGTGAGAATAGATAGTTTACTGTATCTATCTCTCCTTCAATAAAAATATTCTTCTTTGTAATTGCTGGAGAGCCATAGCCATTACCAAGATCTTTAGCTTCCCAAAGAACAGTTGGCCCATTTGCAGGCCAAGTTTTTAATAGATTCGATTCCTTGTACATTCCGCTTCGATCGGCTCCACGCCACTCCAGAATTTCCTGAGCAGAACTACTTGCTGCCGACAAAAGGCCAAATGCGACAAGGATTGATAACTTTTTTAAATTCATAGTATTCGATTTGTTTAGTTAGCGTAAATATGATAATAATTATTTAATGATACATTGATTTGATGCCTCTCGAATTGTTTTGTTTAATGTTAAATAGATTTTTTAAAAGTATAACGATAGTTCAGGTACTATGGGCTCAATAGACATTGAATTGTGCCGTTTGAGTTTGATAGGAGTTCTGAACTTTTTAAAAGCTCGGAACTCTAACGTATAACCTCTTTTTTGGCTTCAAGTTTTTGAGTAAACGTTAGGCGCAACAGTTGTTGCTTAATCAGTATAAAGCCTAATATCTAGAGTTAAATAAATATTGAATTTCTTATAACTTCAGCCTAAACCCAAAAACAGGGAGTTCACCTTGCATAAAATCTAAGTCTTCGGATCTTTTAAAACCTATATTTTCATACATCGCCCATGCAGTCTGCATTGTCTTTGTGGTGTGAATAACAACCTGTCCCAATTTCATCTCCTTGGCTTTTTCAATACATTTTATAGTTAAAAGTTTTCCAAGCCCTAATCCTCTAGCATCCGGATTTACTGCCAGAAGCCTGAATCCAGCAGCGTTTTTCTCTTTTGTTGCAGTCCCACCAGAGCCATAGTATTGCATATCGCCAAAGTAAACCACTGCTCCATCAATTCTCCCTTCGCTCGATGCTGCTATTAATATTTCTGTTACAGGCTTGTTGGTAAAATCGCCAACATTCTCAAGCATTTTGTAGTACATGGGTTGCTCGGTTGGTTTTGGAAATCCCTCCAATTGTGAGTACACTTGAGTCATAAGCCGCCCAACTGCCTTGAACTCTTCTGGTTTAGCATTTCTTATCTCGTATGACATAATTACACTTTTAATTTTTGTGTAAAAGTAAAATAAATAGTTGACAAAGTCAACTAGAATTTATATTTTTGATGCATGAAAAAACAAAGCATAGAAGAGGTAAGGGCTTTTAATAGGGTTTATACTGTGTTTATGGGTATCCTAAACAAAAGTTACTTGGAAAGCGATTTTTCGCTTGTTGAGACAAGGGTTATGCATACTGCTATTAACAAGGATGGCATTATGCCATCCGAGATTGTTGCATTGCTCAATATCGATAAAAGCTATTTAAGTAGAATTATTACCAGCCTCGAAAAAAGGAAAGTTATTACAAAAAACAAGTCCTCAAGCGATGGACGATCGATAAGATTATCCATTACTGAGTATGGGAAGAAAGAGTTTGAAAAACTTAATCAAGCATCAGATATACAGGTTGAAGGACTTTTGTCGCAATTGAGCGCTAAAGATTGCGAGCGTCTCGTTAAGAATATGTCGGAGATTAGGGACATTCTTGAAAAGAAATAGTTGAGGTTTAATAGTACACGTTTGAAGAGTGGTGAAAAACATTTTTTCTCTGTGTGACCCAGTGCCTCCTCTGTGGCTCTCTGTGAAACAATATTAATTGATAACACAGAGTAGCACAGAGTAACACAGAGAACGGGTAAGATTGCACACATCTTTAGATATGCGCTAGCTTTGGGTATTAATTTTCTGCAAATGCAATAATATGATCATCAGGATCGGCAAAATAGCAAACCCTATCGCCCCAATAGTGGAAAAAATAACCGTAAGGTGGATGAAAAAAGGTCAAAAAACATGGAATATTTTTGTCAAAATAGACTCTAAAAAGTAGCAAAACGAGATTTTAAACCTGAAAAACAAAAACTAATAGGTTTTGCAAAGATTTCATATTAATAGTTATTGTAAAGAGATGAATTAAGTATAACTATTTATATTTTATTAGTTATATTTAAAAATATAATATAACTATTAAAAAACTATTAGTTATGCACTAACTTTTCAAGTTTACCTCTAACGTGTTTATGGTTGGGTATTTGTTGGTATGCTCCAGAAATTTATATAAAGGTAACCCCTTCTTAATGTAAAAAAACTTTCTTTTCTGCAAGTCTACTCTGATTGGGTTTAGAGGCTGTTATGTATGTTTTCTTCTGCCCAGTTTGGCGCCTTGCCATTTGGGGTCAGACTTGGTGCGTTGGTTTGAGGGAAATTTCTAAAAGCCACCAGTAGCGTTGAGTTATGTAACTTTTACTTCATATTTGACCTCAAAAAAATCATTCAAAATATTTTGTTCAGTTTCTTCCATTAAAAATTCCTTTTCTCCATTTGTCAATTCACAAACACCGAAATTCTTGATATAGTTTCCATTTAATGAATAGTAGTTTGAAGAATAGGGTTTACTTGTTGTCTTGATATAGTACCAAAAGACATTAGATTCCATTATTTTCTTGATAATTTTCATTTCAATCTCTGAACTTCCAACGACTGCTAATCCATTATAAAAAAGTAAGTCATCATCAGTATTGATTATGAAATTCGGTGTTCTGTCGGAATATTTTGGGAAGAACATTTTGTTCTTAATTTTCTCCAATGACTGAGTGCGACCGAAAGCAAACCAGTTTTCATAGTTTCCATTTCCTTTGTCCCTTTGTGCTAGGGCTTTTCTTTTGTTTTGCAAATATTTGTATGCTTCTGGGAAGTATTCCTTGATTAATTTCTCTTCTAAAAGTTTTGGACGTTCTTGCTGATCGTATGGGAAAATGACCTTCTCCATTAGATTGTTCAAACTTATCTCACGACTTAATTTATTTGAATTAACTATGTCTTTGCAAATTCCTTTTTCTATTTTATACAAACTGCCATTTTGTAAGTAAAAATAGTTCTCATCTTCATCAACTGGTCTAAAAATATATATGTCATTCTTAAGGGTCGCTATCCCGTGTCTAGTTTGGTAAAGTTCACCAAAAGGAATACCTGTAGATTCAATTTTAGAAATGGTCTGGTTGTTTTTCAAATTCCATCCTTTTTTTGAATCAAGGATTTCATAACGCACTTTTTCAAATGATTGTTTTCTTTTTAATTTATCACTTTCAGATGTGGTATATGAAATAAAATTCTGATTTCTGTTTTCAATAAAACAAATACAAGTATATGTGTTCTTAGATTTGAAAACCTGTTCAGACCCAAAGTCAATTATACTAATTGCAAGTCTCTTTTTTTGAAAATAGTCTCGTAAAGCCCTTCCATTTAAGCTTTTGAAGAATGAATTCATTGTAATAAAGCCAAGAACCCCATCTGCTGTTAAATTTTCTACTGCGATTTGAAAGAAAGGGATATAAAGGTCAGAATTGCCTGACTTACACACTTCCCAGTTTTTAAATTTTTCTTTAGTGATTTCGTCTAGATTTCTAGCACAAACATAGGGTGGGTTACCCAAAATGATATTAAAACCATTGAATCCATCAATTTTAGTTGTCCAATCAAAATCTAGCGAATCACCTTGAAACAAGTTAAATTCAAACTCATTTTCGTCCTCACCTGATTGCAAAGCCAATAGCGAAAGTAATAATTTGCTTCTCGTTATCGAATATTCTTGAATATCAAGACCGAAAATGTTGTATTTAAAAATTTCCGAATAAGGTATTTGAAATCGTTTTTTTAGTTCTAATGAAGTATTGAACAAAAAACCGCCACAACCACAAGCAATATCTGAAATCTTTATTTGAGTATTAATATTGGTTGCTTTTATAAATGCTTCTTTCACAATGTAGTCTCTGATGCTTTCAGGAGTATAAATTGCACCGTTTACGATTCTATCGGCAGGTGAAATTACAAATTCAAAAAGTTCAATAAGTTTTTCAAATCCTAAAGTCGTTTCATCTGTTTTAATTACTGATATAAATTCAATAAGTGAGGTATATTCATTTTTATCATTCTTATTGATTGAATATGACTTTAGAAGTTTATTGTTTTGAGGCTTCAATCTATTGATTTCAAGAAAAGCAGAAATAATAAGCCTGTCCACATCCTTAGGGATAGTGGAATATTGACTTAAATATTTGAATGCGTTTCTCATTTTATGTCTCACTAAGTTTTAAGGTATATTCAACATATTTACCGTACAAAATCAGTAGCCTATTTTTAATTTCTGGGCTGTCAATCTTATTTAAAATCTCCTTACACTCATTAATTAAGTTATAAGTTTCTTCAATATTCCATATTACTTCGTGTTGTGGCTTGTGAAGTTTTAATTTGTAAAACATCCATTTTCCTAACTTAGTTTTATATGTGATTTTTCCGTCAAGCCCTCTCTCGAATTGTACTCCGTAATCATCATTGCAAGGGTCTATAAAACCTTCATCATTTAGATTGTGAATTAATTCATTACCAGTTGGCCAATGGGCCCATTTAGAATTATTACATGACCTACAAGCATACACTAGGTTTGAATAATCTGTATCTTTAATGGTTTTTAAATATTTCTGCGGAACAAAATGATCAATTTCAAACCAAACTGTTCGCCAAAGATCAATATCATTACAATATCCACAACGACATTTATAATCCTTTTTTAATTCATCTCTGTGGTCAGAATATATTGTAACAGCAGTTTTTATATCTCTTCTTTTCGGAGTCTCTTTTCTAAATGGAATCATATTACTTCTTCTTATTTAGTTTCTTAAGCTCCTCCAGAATTTCCTTTGTTTCGGTTACAAACTCATTGAGTTTAGATATTGAATCTCTATGAATTAAATTTGCTGGCATATCTTTTCCCTCAGGATTAAGTTCATCAAACAAGATATACAACTTAGTAAGCTCTTCCTCTTCAGGGATTTCTAAACCATGGGTATTTCTTCTTTCCACAAGATTCTCTATTCGATCATTTGTGTCTTCAATTTTCTTGTAATAGTTTGAAATATTCGACTTGATTTTGGTTTTGAAGATTTCCAATTCATCTTCATTCTCTCCATCTAAAATATCCTTACTGTATATTATGTGAACATCATCTGTAAAACTAATTGCTTGCTTTTGGTAAGAAGTAAGCATTATTAAAGGGAAATGAGGTTTAATTTGCTTTATTGCTTCAACAATTTTATTTCCATTAAAAGAAACATCCCCCTCCTCTTCCAGTAAGTAATCAGTAACAATTGCGTCTAGATTACTTGCCATTAATTGTTCTACTAATTCCCCTATCGAAGAATTGTTATCCACTTTGATTCTTAATATATCAAATTCGGTCTTGAAAGTTTGATAAAAAGTATTTATCCAACCATTATTTTCGTCTAAATATGCAATTTTATATTTCATTTCCTAGCCTTAAAGGTTATTTTAAAAGTTAAATCCTCATCAATCTTGATAATTGAAATGGACGAGTTATTATACTCTTCGATGATTGATTTTACAATGTAAAGACCCAATCCTGTTCCAATTTTATTTCCTTTATTATCAGTTTTTGATGATTCATTCAAATTGAAAATCTCTTCTGGATTATTTGAATACTTTTTATCCAATCCTTTGCCATTATCAGAAAAAAAGATTTCAATATCTCTGTCCTTTTTCTTCCATTTTATTTCAATTTTTTTCTCCTCCTTATTATGACCATAATGAGCATTAACTGAGTTGGAAAGCAAATTATTGAAAATAGAATCCATATTTACTTCAAACGCTCTAATGATGCACTCTTGGTCATCGAGTTTATATAACTCAATTTTAATATTTCTTTGTTTTAAAGCCTTACTCCAATTAGCTTTAAACTTTTCAAAATATTCAGTAAAGTTTAAATTGATCCTTTCTCGTTTATCAGGTTTTAGAGTATTTAATGAATAATCAAGCCAATGTTTCAACTTAAAATCCTCTTCACTCATTAAATCAATCATATAGAAAGGATTATCATCTTTGTCTAAGGTTGATTCTAATTCTTTTTCATTTAAATGTTTTTTTAACTCGCTTATCAAGAATTTTGTTCTGGGAATTAGTCGTGCTCTTAAGCTTTTAACCTCATGAGCAAAAGATGAAATAATAAGCCCTACACTGGCATAACTCCTTAATAATCTCAATTCTTCATCTTTTTTCTCGTTCTCTCTTTCCAGAATCAAGAAAGCCTCAGCCATATTTTCATATGAGTCTGCTGGTTCAGTTTTAGAATTTTCATTATTCTTTTCACTCTTTCTTTCTTCATCTTTATTTTTTCTTTCTTCCTTCTCTTTTTTTACCCGTTCAGCATCCTCTTTTGCTTTTCTTACCTTCTCTTCTTCACTTTTTCTGTCATTGTGAAGTTTAAAAAGGTTATGCATTATAATGTTACGATCTTTCTCGAAAAGACCAATGATATCAATTAAGATATTTTTAAATAACTCAAACTCATCATTTTCGATAATTCCCTCACGCCCAGATTTGTCTTGAAAATTAGCATTGTGAATTCTTGATATTCTGATGGTTCCAGCTATTTGATTCGGTCTGATTCTAAATCCACCAAGTCTTTGTCCTGTCCCTCCAGGACTTTGAGCCTGTCTTTCTCCTAATCGCAACCAATCATCTCCATTTTCTCCATAAGGTCTGATACGGAAATCGTCTCTAAATATTTTTACACCACCAAACTTTTTAAGCCATGATTTTCTGTTTGCACTATTGATACTTTTATAAGGATATTTTTTTAGATCACCATCATCTTTGTCATCCGAAATCGTATTCTTTAAGAAATAAAATGAAAAATCAAATTTACCAATCCTTTCAAGTAAATCCGTATCTACTTTTTCCGATATCAATTTTTCGATAGGTATCTCTGATTGAATACTTCCTTTTTTAAAATCTTCAAGTTTGAATGGTGAATTTTTCATCATTTCAAACTGAAATACTTCTGCATACCTATTTTCTAAAGCATCTACATCAAGTTCGTTTCGTGTTATTTCAATCTTTAAGATTTTACCTATAGATGTTTCATATGAGGCTTTTAATTTATAATCATAATCATCATAATAGGCTCTTTTGACAGTACCAAACTCTTCGAGATTATTGAGAAGGAAGAGATCAATTTTAAACTCATTTTGTTCCTCAGGAGGAAGAAGCATTTCTAGGTTGCCAAATAGTTTTGTTAATTTTTCTTCACTCCAATCGTCATTTAATTCAGTTATTTCGATAACGGTACCAGATTCAAAGTTTATTTCTTCTATTGTTTCTAGTACTTTTTTGTAGTTTGAAAAACGACCTGCAAATTCTTGTTTTAGGTTAGTACTTTCTTTTGACGTTAAAACTGCCTGAACATCTGCAACGGTTGCCCCAACTTTGTCAAAATCTTTCCAGTCAACAGTCCAGTCAAAACCAATTTTCTCTTGATTCTTAATTAATTCCTCTCCATTTAAATCTAATTGATCTGGTAAAGTAATCATATTCGTAAACATACCAAGTCGATTGAGTGCAAATCGACCAATACCTTTTGCTCCAGTCTTTATTCTTCCTGCTTTTGTGGTGTGCTCGTAAAGTTTGTTGTCAGTTCCAATTGTCATCCATTGGTTTTGAATGATTTTATCATTCATCCCAATGCCATTGTCAATGACATAGATTATACTATTTTCTTTGTCAAACTTTTCCGAAGGAACTTCTTCAGTCGTTGAATTTCCCTTTTTATATTTTAAGTCGAAGATTATGATACAGTTTGATGCATCTGCGTCATAGGTGTTTTTGACAAGTTCAATTATCGCACCTTCTTCAGTCGAGAAATTTTCGAGACCAATTAGTTTTGCAGTCCTTGCCGAAACCTTAAATGGAATTTTAGTTGATATGTTTAATTTTTCATCCATTTATTCGAGGATTAATTCTCTTGGTGAAACTTTAAGGAGATGAGCAATTTCAAAAAGAGTTGATAAGTTTGGTTGTACATCATTAGTACACCATCTTGAAATAGTAGCTGCGTTCTTGCCAAGCTGTTCAGCAAGTCATTTACAACTTAGATTCTTTTCAACTAGTACTACCTTGATTCTATTTATTGCTTTTCGACTCATGTTAATTGCATTTAATGCAAAGATATTGATATTTTAGTAAATCAGTTAGTTTTTTTTCGGCTCGGCAGGGCAAAAGCAAATGTGCTGCATTGTATTGGCTTTGAGCCTTGGGGGCAGTTCTTTTGATTTTGCAGAAGTATCGGTAATTTGTTATTAATTTTCCTATTTGTCAATGTTGGCCGTCTCGTTTTTTAGGGAGAGGCATAACTTACTTATATGTTTACTTCCACCAATCTTAACAATAAAATATCCCTAGTCAAAATTACCACTTTAAACTTATAAAACAAAAAGGGTGCAACCTTTCAGTAGCACCCTCAAAGATTTTAAGGTTATATTACTTGCCTTTTAAGTATTTTTCCAAGAACTGATCTTGCTCCCAAAGCAGATGGAAGATATTCTCCTTTGCCACATAGCCATGAGCCTCTTTGGGTAGTAGCACCATTCGTACTGGTGCGCCTAAGCCCTTTAGGGCTTGGAAGTAGCGCTCGGTTTGGAATGTGAATGTTCCCTGGTTGTTATCGGCATCGCCATGAACGAGTAGGAGCGGGGTTTTCATCTTCTCGGCATTCATGAATGGCGACATGCTGTTGTAAATATTTGGAGCATCCCAGTAGTTACGCTGCTCGCTTTGGAAACCGAATGGGGTTAAAGTACGGTTGTATGCTCCGCTACGGGCAATGCCGCAGGCAAATAGGTTGGAGTGGGTTAACAGGTTTGCTGTCATAAACGCTCCGTAGGAGTGCCCGCCTACGGCCACCTTTGTACGGTCAATATAGCCTAGTTTGTCAACTGCATCAATTGCCGCCTCGGCGTTGGCAACCAGCTGCTCAACAAAGTTGTCGTTGGGCTCGGTTGTTCCTTCGCCAATAATTGGGAATGCTGCATCGTCTAAAACCACATAACCTTTGGTTACCCAGTAAACGAACGAGCCGTAGTATGGGAATGTGAACTCGTTGGGGTTTTGAGCGCTTTGCCCTGCACTATTTTTATCCTTAAACTCCTGTGGGTAAGCCCAAATTAGCAATGGTAGTTTTTCCTTTTTGGTCTTATCGTAACCAACAGGTAAGTAAAGTGTGCCCGATAGTTCAACGCCATCCTTACGTTTGTATTTGATAACCTCCTTATGCACGTCTTTAATGCTTTCGAATGGATTTCTAAAGAATGTGATTTGGGTTAGCTTTCCTTTTGATTTAAGGTTGCGGAAGTAGTAGTTAGGGAATTCGTTTTTAGATTGAATTTGAACTAGCACATCGCCCTTTTTCAAATCTTCGATTGAGAATAGATCTTCCTTTTTATCGGTGTAAGCCGATTGATACAGGCGTTTCTTCTTTAGCGTTTTGAGGTTAAACTCATCGATAAATGGGAATTGACCATCCTTGGTGAAGCCATCTCCAATTAGGTAAGCGTTGTCCTTCTCGATTGCAAGAGTGTAGCGATCAAATTGGTTTTTCTTGGTTTCGAAATTGCCTGGATCAGAGTAAATATCCTGCGAGTTCCTGTCCGATATCATCTTGAGCCCTTCGGCTGGGTTCATTGGGTTGAAAAGGAAGGTACGGGTGCTGCGGGTATCGTACCAGCCATCGTAAACAACGGCAACATTATCGTTACCCCAGATAATCCACTCGCATCGTTGTTGGGTTTTGAATATCGATTTTGGTTCTGCTGCAAATGGAGCATCCCATAGGAAAACCTCATCCCTAAAATCAACCTTTTTCTCCTTGTCACCCTCATCAAGAGCAACGGTGTAGCTTAGCGTAGCGGGTTTATCGCTTCTCCACGACATATCCCTTTTGCCTTTTCGAACCGAGTCGAAACCTTTAGGCATAATCTCAGTAAGCGGAACCTCGTTAACCACCTTAATCTCCTTGCCTGTAATATCGTAAACAACGGCTGTTTGTGGAAATCTGTAGTAAGGAACGATGTACGAGAATGGCTTTTGAATGGTGGTAATCATTACATAGCTGCCATCGGGCGAGATGCTTTCACCAGCGTACATGGCTGCTGATTTGAAAAGTTCGGCTTTGCCAGCAATGGTTACTTTGTAAAGTTCAGATGTTACAAGCGATTCGAAGTTTTGCTCATCGGTTTTGTTTTTAAGCAAATCCTGAAATGTTGCATTCTGCGATTTTGCACCTGTGCTGGTTGATACGATTGGCCCTTTTGGAAGATCTTTCTTTTGATCGATAAGGACAGGTTTGTTTTTAGGTAAAAAGCGAACCAGAAGGGTTTCGTTATCATTAAACCATTTTACAGGATTTCCAAGGTTTGCATTGATAACCCCATCGGTTAGCTTTGTGGCTTGAGCGGTAACAATATCAAGTAGCCAAAGTTCAACACCTTTTTCGGTGGTGTGGGTAAACGCAATCTTTTTCTCGTTGGGCGACCACGAAACGTTGCTTATCCTTGGGTTTTGAGGTAATCCAACTACCTGAATCTCATCTTGTGCTAAGATTTTCCTGATTTTAAGGTTATTGATATAGGTAACGTTGCTCGAAATGTTTGTAATTGGGTTTATTCGTAGCCCTGCTAAGCGCATCTCCTCCTGATTCAAATCGATAAGCGATTTGTAAGTGTTGCGATAGCTGAGCAGCATGAACTCCTTTTTTGTATCCATGTTAACCGATGGCGTTCTTTCGTATTCGGCCAATGCTAGAATCTCCGCCGATGGTTTTTGATAGGTAATGTTTTCCTGTGCCAAACCAGGGAATTGGAGGGCAAGAAATAACATAATTAATGGAATGAAATTTTTCATCGATTACTTTTTTAGTTAGTAGAATTTCTAATAAGACAGATTTGAGAGAAATAAGTTTATTTCCTAATCTTGAAAATTGTGCGATAGTGATAACCAAAAACTGTTAAAGTTGCGGCATTGACGAATAGGTCGGGTCTTCGGAATAATGTCCATGCAATAAACTTCCAGTACTCCCTTCTGCCCCGTTTAATTATACCAACTACGATAACCGATTTGATAAAACCGCTAATTAGCGATAGCTCAAATTTCTTTTGACGCTTATGATGCTGTTGGTGATTTAGCAAGAACATGCGTGCCCTTTTATAGTAAGGTCTTGATGAGTAAATGCTATGTATAATTGATTTGTAGCCTTCCATCAGCTCATCCATATCCATTTTGGGTATGAAGTTTATGGTTAAGTCGGTGGTATTGCCCGTTGCATCGGACAAGATGCGGTTTTCGGCTTCAAGCCGATCGTATAGTTTGGTGTTTTTGGGAGCATTGAGCATGCCAACCAGAGCGGAAACGATTCCGCTTTGCTGTATAAAATCAATTTGACGCTCGAAAACGGTTGGCGAATCGCTGTCGAAACCCACTATAAATCCACCTGTGACCTGAAATCCAGCCATTTGTATTTTTTTAACGCTTTGGAGTAGATCTCTATTCCGGTTTTGAATTTTATTGCAATCCTTTAGCCCTTGCTCATCGGGGGTTTCGATGCCTATGAATGCGGAGAAGAACCCTGCCTCTATCATCATCGTCATCATCTCATCGTCATCGGCAAGGTCGATGGAAGTTTGGGTGTTGAATGTGAATGGGTATTTATGCTCCTTCATCCACTCAATCATTGCAGGGAGTAGGTCGTATTTAATCTGCTTTTTGTTTCCAATGAAATTATCGTCAACAATGGAGACGATACCTCGCCAGTTTTGCTGATAAAGCGCATCGAGTTCAGCAATTACCTGATAGGTATCTTTCATACGAACCTTATGCCCTAGAAGAGAGGTGATTTCGCAGAAGTCGCAGGCGAAAGGGCATCCGCGGGCAACCTGAATATTCATTGCGACGTAGTCCTTCAACGAAAGCAAGCTGAAATCAGGTGTTGGGGTTTGCGTCATGTCAGCATACTCATCGCTCCTGTATATCTTTTGAGGTTTTTTGCCCGATTCAATATCGTTAATGAACATGGGAAGGGTAACCTCTGCTTCGTTAAGCACTAAGTGGTCGATATGCAAATAATGATTGTAGTTCTGAGTAAAGAGTGGACCACCGCCTACAATTTTTACATTATACTTTCTGCACTCATCAATTATTCTGTTTGCCGAATCAGTTTGAACGTACATCCCGCTAATAAATACATAGTCAGCCCATGTTAGATCATCGTGTCTTAACTTGTTTACATTAAGATCTATCAGCTTTTTATTCCAATTCTTAGGTAAAAGTGCTGATACTGTGATTAATCCTAATGGTGGAATGGATGATTTTTTATTTGTAAACCGAAGTGCATGCTTGAAACTCCAAAATGTATCAGGGTTTTCGGGATAGACGAGAAGGATATTCATATTTTTGAAATGCTAACAATAATTATGCTGTTGAAAGGTTTCAAATATAGCATTTTATCATTTTAATCACCCGATTTGGATTAATGATTGTTTGTAAAGGTATTTAAAGCCTCAGAAGAAATTAAGGGAAACGAACTTTTGGTTGTCTAGTCCTTTAACCTGTTGAGGTTATCGTTAAATGCAGGAGTGTTAAAGTAAGGCTTGAATTTTGGGTTGTATTCAATCGCCCCCGTTTCGTAATTAACATAACCCTTGATGAAGTGCTTCGAAAGAGTAAAAACCTCATCATTATTCTCGTTTATGCACGATGGGTGCTCAGTAAGAATTTGTTCAACCTGAATATTATGCTTGTCTAAGCGTTTGAGCTCCGAGTCGTAATGGTTATATACCTCATTCGAAATGCAAATAATAATAATGTATTTTCCGTAGTATTTGCGGATATTGTGCTTGTAGGTTAGGTCAACGCTATCGTCGATGATTTGCTCTACGGTTTTCTCGAATGAATCTACAAACATAAATCCCTCTTCAAAAATCTTTTTTGCCACCTTTTCATCTTTGGTGTAATGAGCAAAGATTTTTGAATCATCATCATTGGCAAAAAGGAATTTCATCACTTTTTCATCGAATAACCTATCGCGTTTTAGGTTACTTTCGTTGCTCAGCTGGCGTAACTTTTCGAGCAGGTTTAGTACATGCTCAGTGTCCCACTCCTTTTCGAGTTTGGTAAGTTTGCCCACCATCGATTCGATAAGATTATTCTTCTTATTCAAATTATAGTGTAGGTAAACGATGTAACCGATTAGTATGGTAACCGCTATGTATTCCATCTGTTTCTGCTAGAAAATGGGATTAACCTTGACTTTTTTAAACTAACAAAAAACAATTTTTTGTGTTCAACTTGTCGGTGAAAAAATCAAACCAAGGTATTAGCTTTTACCCTGAAATACAAATGGTAGTTTATTTACTTGCAAAAAGTAACTTTTTATGATTTGTAAATGAAGTTATCTGAAATTTAATTCAGATAACTTCTCGATGGAGTAATGTATTTTATCTTTTTATATAGATAAGGCTATTACTCATATCCATAATAATTAGGGCTCTTCTCCTCTAAGGCAATAGCCTGAATTGCCCGAAGAGTAATAGCAATAAAAACCTGGTTTGCAACGATGTGTTTCATCACATTGCTGAGCACCACCTGTAATAGGCTTTTGTTCCACTTTGCTTAGGATTCTCACCCCTTTTAAGTCTTTTAAACTTTTCATAGTTATTAATTTTAGGTTATTTAAAAGCCCCGATCATTTAAAGACACTCAGGGTTTGTGTCTACTCATCGCGAGAGATTCGATTAAATACTATTTAGCTATATCGTTGATTCGAGACTAAACGTTGGTGTTTGTATTGATACTAATTCTATTTCCTCTTCAATAATATCATCTATAAAATAAACCAAATCGGCTCTGTTATATTCCCGAGGGAATGACCTTCCATTTATTAAAATTTCAGGGGTGAAATTGATGTTATTCTGTTTGCACCAGAATTTGGTTTTGCTTAAAACCGCAGTATATTTTTGCTCAGTAGGTTCACCCCATTTGAGCAACCAATCTTTAGGTGATAAAATGCCGTAAATATCATGCATGGCCTCTAAACATTTTTCCCTATCTGTTTTGTAGATTTCAATTAGTTTTAATGCTATTTTGGTGTCGATGGAATCGGATTCCTCCTTTACATTAAACCGAATGATGATTTTAATAGATCCATTCTCTATTTTTAATAGTTTTTCAACTAAATCATGAGCTTCTTTACAAAATCCGCATAGAGGATTGGTAATGATTACAATATTAAGAAGTGGAGTTTCTTTGCTGTTGCAAAAAACTATTTCATTAGTATCGCTAATGTTTGTATTAATCTGCTCGGAATTATTGATTAGTGATTTATATATGCTGTAGCTTCGCTTAAATTTAAAATGCTCAATCTTTAATGTATTTAGTTCTTGCTCTTTTTTTAGTATTGGAGAGATAAACTGCCATAATGCAAATGATATCAGAAAGCATGAAGCAGCTGTTAATATGCTATTTAAATCAGGATAAATTTGATTAAACCTAAAATCGCTAAAAAGTAGTGAGATAGCTTGGAGCCAAAGTACTGAAACAACGCTTAGGCAAAGCAAACACCATTTTTTTACGATTCTATACTGATAGTAAATTGAGAATAATGTGAAGGGGATTGCTAAAAGGGTGATTAAAACAATTGAACTATAGTTAGTGTTACTATTTCGTAGTAGAGCCCATGATAGGATTATGGAAACAAAATAGATTATTCCAACATCGCTTAGCTTAAATGAACCAAAAAGATTAGCTCTTTTTGAATTCAATACGGCATCACAGCTTGTTTTTTTATTGTCTTCGGAGCAAAATTTGCTAAGCATTTTTGAGCTAATTCCTAATTCATGATATAATATTAGGATGCATATTGCAAGTCCAACAAGTGATAGTATGAAATGAATTGATGGGAATATAGAGTTTCTATAAATAAAGAAGATTGCCAGTGTTGAGATTACAGCTATTAAAATATTCCTGTTTGTAGAGTTCCTTTTAGGCGTTGAAATATTTTTCTTGTTATCCTCATCAATGATAACAACTAATCCCGGCCAAATATCTAAGAATTCATTTTCAGAAATAGTGCTTTTATTCGTTTCATTATATGATAAATAGAAATTACGGTTAAACTTGTTCACTAAAGCAAAACCGTTTTGTCGATTATCTTTAATGACACTCAAAAAAGAGTTAGGTAAGAGATTTAATGCTTCTGCATTTATTGGAACTTCTAGCGCATAATTTTTAACTGAAAAATGATCAAGTACTCCTGTAATAGCATGTAAGCTAGGAAATGTTGGATGGGATAAGAGTTGAAATTCAAGCTCTTCCTCGTTTATTTTTATTCCGTTATTTTTTAGAAGATTTCTTATTAGATAAACATGAGGATGTTTCATGGAGCAAAGTTTTAAAGCAAAAAGGGTGTGCTGAAATAATAAATTAGAATGTATGTAGTTTAGAATAGCGATTTTGAGGCTAAAAAGAATATTACCAATTAGGCGTATATCTGCCTAAAACCAGAAGGCCTCATGCTAGTAAGCAGTATAGCTAGGGGTACAAAATATCACGAATGAACTTTTAAAACACTCAATTAAACTTAAGCCATTAGAATAACCAAGCTGTTCAATGAGAAACATTTTTTGATCCTTGCCGTTCTTTCTTCTAATGTTTTTTATACGTTATCATAATTATTAAATTTTAGATATTTTACCAATTCCTGTTTATTTTGAATGCAATAGATTTTAATAAATATTAGTATAATATATTGTATAAAAATAAAAAAAAATAATACATGCTATATGGTTTTAGTTCACAATAATAGCATTGTTAAAAAGGAATGAATAATTAGTTGCGAATTAATCGCTTTGTTCATGAAATTGGTTGACCTCATCGATCCCTTCGGAATTTGCTCATTTCCTTGTTTATTAAAGATATATATTAGAGGGTTAATGTTTCTGTGGTAATTTTTATTTTATAGACAAATTCTATATAGATATATTAGAAAAACATCAAGATTGTTTCAATACCGTAAATCAAGGAGTCCTGATTTATGACGTATTTGAGTAAAGGTAAAAGCCCTATTAACCCGAATTATTGACTTCATCGAGCTTCGCTACGCCTACCTGCCTCTAGCCCGGTAGGCAGACTCCTGTTCATAATAATTTTGACGATTAAGGGCTGCCGCAAATTTGGGAGCGTTAGCGCTTCCCGAATTCGGGCAACCCTTTATCGGGATTTTTCGCTTTACGGCTCATTTATAACCCTTACCACGAAACGCTAGTAATAGTTATTAGGAGAATGAATAAGATAATAAGGGTAAATTCTTTGTTAAGGACAGGATTGAATTACAACCGATTGTCTTCTACACCCGAACGTATAGCATTATATCAGCGATATTATGACCTTGCAGCTATAAAACCGATGGGTTAAAGCTAAAATTATGCTAGTTAAGTTGCTCCTTGGTAACGAAGTATTTATAGCTCGGGCTGAATTCAGAGTTTTGAACGATTGTTCCCGTTTCGTAGTTGATGTAGCCCTTAACGAATTGCTTGGAGAGGGTAAATACCTCCTCCTCGTTTTCGTTTATGAATGATGGGATGCCCGATAGAATATGCTCGGGTTGAGTGTTTTGTTTGTTAAGATGTATTAGCTCCTCGTTGAAATGGTTGTATATTTCATTTCCTATGCAAATCACTACAATGTATTTCCCGTAGTACTTCCGAACGTTATGCTTGTAGCTCAGGTCAACAGAGTCGTTATACACCTGCTCTGCAGTTTTCTCGAAGGCTTCAATAAACCTAAAACCCTCTCTCAATATCTTTTTTGCCGTTAACTCGTCCTTGGTGTAGTGAATAAATATTTTTGAGTCATTCTCGTTTGCGAATAGAAATTTTATTACAGGTTCATCGAATAGTCTATTACGGCTAATGGTTGTTGTGCTGTGCAGTAACCGATGTTCTTCGAGCAGCAAAAGTATTTGATTAGTATCCCAATCCTTCTCGATTCTACTAAACTTGTTAACCATCGTCTCAATTAGGCGATCCTTCTTATTCATTTGATAATGAACGTATGCAATGTAGCAAATAAGCAAACTAATGACTATGTACTCCATAATTTAATGATCTCATTGAACCCAAAAACCAAATGTGTTCAGCGGCTTGATTGATTTAAGAAGGCAATTGTTAATCCATTTTCAGGACTCTAAGGTATTCATTTTCTATTTAAAACAGCTGTTTAATCCTTTTTTGATGAAAGCGATTTGTATGGAGAAGTGCCAATCGATTGTTTATTCAGCGAATTTAAGAGGTGTAAATAGAAGAATGAGCGTTATATTATCTTTTTGAGAATCGGTCCATTTCTCTCTTGGCGTCTTTCTCCTTTAGATTTTCTCGCTTATCGTGAGTTTTCTTTCCACGGGCAATGGCAATCTCAAGTTTGGCGTAACCTTTATCGTTGATAAATAGTTTGAGCGCTACGATGGTAAGCCCTTTTTCCTGCGATTGACGTGAGAGTTTCGAAAGTTCTTTTCGATTCAGCAAAAGCTTACGTTCTTGACGTGGGTCATGATTATTATAGGTTCCCCAATCGTATTCGGAGATATTCAGCCCTTTAACCCAAAGCTCTCCGTTAACAAAGTGGCAATAAGCATCCAGAAAATTAGCCTTACCCAACCGAATCGATTTGATTTCGGTACCGGTAAGCACGATTCCAGCAATTAGTTTTTCGATTATTTCGAACTCAAAGGTAGCTCGTTTGTTCCTTATTTGCGGGTTGCTATACATGGGTTAATCAGAATCGTTTAGTTTTCCTTTTTTTTATAAGGCCTGCGCAAAAATAGTTATTTTTACACCAACAGGAATGGGATTAGATATTAATGTGATAATTGGTTGATTGATTTGTTTGTTGATGAGTAGCTGGAAGGTGGAAGTCGGAAGCGAAAAGAAGCAAAGCGAACCAATCAATGTGTTTAATTCTTAACCTTAACTTTTAACCTTAGTTTAATGTCCTCAAAATACGATTTGATAACAATAATTGGGCCCACTGCTAGCGGTAAAACCCAACTGGCAGCTCATGTGGCTAAGATACTGAAGGGTGAGATAATAAGTGGCGATTCACGTCAGGTGTATCGGGGTATGAACCTTGGAACAGGTAAGGATTTAGGTGATTATACCATCGATAATGTGAGTATTCCATATCATCTAATTGATATTGTTGATGCCGGAAGTAAGTACAATGTATATGAGTTTCAGAAAGATTTCTTTAGGGTTTATGACGATATAAAAGCGAGGGAGAAACAACCTATCCTTTGCGGAGGAAGCGGTTTGTATATCGAATCGGTGATAAAAGAATACCGATTGATTGCAGTTCCTGATAATATAGAACTTCGCAATGGCTTTAAGGGTAAAACCGATGAAGAGCTGATAAAGCGGCTATCATCCTATAAAAACCTGCATAACCAAACCGATACCACCAACCGTAAACGGTTGGAAAGGGCTATTGAGATTGAGGAGTACTACTTAAACAATGATGTTGATACGACCCCATTACCCAAAATCAATAACATTATTTTTGGTGTTAGGTATAGCCGGAATAGTGAGAGGAATCGGATTTCGTGCCGATTAAAGCAGCGGCTCAAGGATGGCATGGTTGATGAGGTTAAAGCACTACTCAATTCAGGGGTCAGTGCCGATGATTTGATATACTACGGTTTGGAGTATAAGTTTATTACACAGCATATTTTAGGTCAGATTACCTGGGACGAGATGTTTACCCAGCTAAACAATGCCATTGCGCAGTTTGCAAAACGTCAGATGACATGGTTTCGTAGAATGGAACGCAACGGAATAGATATTAAATGGATTCAGGGGAATTTGCCTATAGCCGAGAAGGTAAATATTGTATTAGAAATGATTAAGTAAATTTCAATAATAGCTGTAAATCTTTTGTCTTATTGATTTTTAAAGTCATTGCAGATGATAAATAATAAACCCCGAAAGTAAAATTCGGGGTTTATCTTGTATCTGAAGTCTGAAATCTAGTATCTAATCTACTTCAGCCACTTATCCAACCATCCAAAGAACTCTCGCTGCCAAATAACAGCATTCTGTGGCTTGGTTACAAAGTGTGTTTCTTTTGGATAGACAAGCAATTTGCTAGGTATGCCTTTCAGCTGTGCCGCGTTGAACGCTTGTAAACTTTCAGTATAAGGAATACGCAAATCCATCTCCCCTGTAATAATCATTATTGGGGTATCCCAGTTTTGAACAAATCTGTGAGGTGAGTTAGCATACGATTTTTGGGCAATGGCATTGTTCTTATCCCAGTATGGTCCGCCTAAATCGTTATTAGGGAAGAAGGTCTCTTCAGTTGCTGCGTAAAAACTCTCAAGGTTAAACATACCGCAATGCGAAATGAAAGCCTTAAATCGTTTTTGATGATGCCCTGCAAGGTAATAAACTGAGTAACCACCATAGCTGGCACCTACGCAACCAAGTTTATCTTTATTTACCCATGATTCTTTGCTTACATCGTCAATTGCGCTGAGGTAATCCTTAATGTTCTGACCGCTATAATCGCCCGAAATCTGTGCATTCCAAGCCTGTCCGAATGATGGAACGCCTCTACGGTTAGGTGCTACAATAACATAACCATTGGCAGCCATAATCTGGAAGTTCCAACGGTAGCTCCAGAATTGGCTAACAGTGCTCTGTGGACCACCTTGGCAGTAAAGAAGGGTTGGATACTTTTTAGTTTTATCGAAGTTCGGAGGAAGAATTACCCATACAAGCATATCCTTTCCATCGGTGGTTTTTACCCAACGCTCCTGAACTTCGCCCATTTTGATATTATCGGTAATATTCTTATTGGTAAATGTTATTTGGGTTTCTGCTCCGGTTGCCTCGTCAACCTTAAAGAATTCAGGAGCCATACTCATGCTCATCTTCTGTCCAATTAAAACTCCATTGCTCTTTTGGCATAGGGTATAGTTGTGAACTCCTTTTGTAATCTGAGCAATTGCTTTTGTCTCAATGTTTATTTTATAAAGCTGCTCAGTTCCCTTCACTCCACTTGCAAAGTAGATGGTTTGATTATCGTCAGCCCAAATGTATTGCTCGACGTTCTGGTCGAACCCTTGGGTTAAGTAAGTTTTTTGATTTGTTTTTAAATCAAGAATGAATAATCGTCTTTGGTCAGCCTCATTTCCTGGTGTGGCCATGCTTGTCCATGCAATGAACTGTCCGTTTGGAGAGTATGATGGATTTCTATCGTAGCCAAGGTTATCAGAGGTAATATCTTCAGTTTTGCCGCTTTCTAAATCATAGACGTATATGTTTGAATTTGTGCTAACCGCGTACTCCTTGCCAATTAGTTTCTTTGAGCAATACACAACTGTTTTCCCATCGGGGCTCCATTGTACCTCAGCAATATCAAAGTCGGTTGCCATAGGTGTGTCCCATTTTTCACCCTCGTTAATATCCTTTGAGTTCAGCAATGCGCCATCCTTTAAATCGGCAATAAAAATATGGCTATATGAGTCGTCCTCCCAGTAGTCGAAGTGGCGATACATCAAATTATCGATGATTCGAACATTCGCTTTATCCATATCAGGATGAATGTCCGCAGTGCTATTTTCAGTTTTTACTGCTTTGGAATAAAGGATTTTAGAGCCATCGGCTGAAATGCTGAATCCGTCAATGTCACCATCGATGCTGCTAATTTGGCGAAGACCAGCCCCATCCGCTTTAACCTCCCAAAGCTGCGAACTTCCGCTCTCTGTAGATAAAAATCTTAGGATTTGCCCATCGGCACTCCAAAGCGGATTTGAATCGGAGCCAACGCCGACGGTTAACTTTTTAGGCTCACCACCATCGGTTGGTATAACGTATAGGTGGGTAGCTCCTTTGTTTTCTTTAAGATTGTAGTATGTAATGGTGTATGCCAATGTCTTTCCATCAGGGGAGAGGCACGGATTATTAACCCGACCATACTTCCACATAATTTCAGGAGTTAGCAATCCCTTCGATATTTCATCTTGTGTTAACGAAACATCGATTTTTAGTGGCTCTTTTTTTATCTCTTTTTCTCCTGTTGAACAGGATGTGCCTGCTATTACTAAAGTCATAGCGATTAGATTGATAAAATTAAATTTTCTTTTCATGGTTTGATTTATTTGAATTAATGCTTTGGGTTTTTCAATTGTAATGTCAGTTCGATTTTTCAACGTATAAAATTACTAATTCTTTGATTGGTTCTATTAGCTGATTTAAACTTTGCTTAGTATTCGGATTATCTCTGTTTATCTGTAAGGCAATCGAAAACTTATATTTTGGGCTATACTGAACAATTGAGCGATAACCGGGGAAGAAGCCAGTATGTCCAAAGAAGGGATCACCTTTATAGGCTGAGATTATTGTTGCATACCCATACTTTTGTCCATCGGGTAGGTCTGTTTCAAAGATTGATGGTGTTACCATTTTTATTACCGATTCAGTAGAGATAACATCTCCCTCATATAGGTGTTTAGCCCAACGGGCTATATCAGTTGCCGTTGAGGCAACGCCACCACCACACCACTCCATTTGAGGGTTGAGTAGTACAATTTCGTTTTCAACCATTTTTTCGGGGAATCCGTATTGGGTAAGGAAACCTGTATAGCCGCTCGCTAAACCTTTAATTTGTCGTTGGTTTGCAGGGACAGTATTTTTTAAATCTTTTTGATTTGATATTAGTGTTCTAAAACTATCGTAGTATTCTTTCCCGGTAATCTTTTCGATGATTGCACCAATGAGAATATAGTTTGAATCGGAGTAATCCCACGATTTCCCTGCAAGGTTTAAGGGTTTTGCATCGAGAATATATTTCATCCTATCGTAAACCGACCATACCATATCGGGGTTTGACTTAATTTCATTCCATACCCCATTGTAAAATTCATAGCGGGGTAACCCGCTTGTATGGGCAAGAAGCATATCAACGTTTAGCTCATTGATATTGGGTATTCTGCTAATCCATTTCTCATCTTTAAGCAGATCGATAACCTTATCGGTCAATTTCAGCCTTTCGGACTGAATGAGCTGAAAAGCAATGGCCGCAACGTAGGTTTTACCTATACTTCCCGAGAGCATCTTGTTGGATTGCTTCATTGGAATAGCTCGTTCAATATCAGCAAAACCTGATGAAAAGGTTAGGCTGTCGCCATTGGTTAGAATTATTGATAGATTTGCACCGGGTGCGTTAATCAACCTAGTTATGCTGTCGAGCTTGAGTTGGATGGCTTTGTTAACGGTATTCTTTCTGTCAGCATGAGAATTGCATGCAATGAAAAGTGTTGTAATCATTGCCAATGCTAATTTTTTAAATGAAAATATTGCCATAGTTTTTTTTGTTTTTTAAGGATAACCTAAAGTGATTAAAAAAATGTATAGTTTTAGAATTTTGAATTGTTTTTGTTTTCGACGTTATAAAATTACAAATGTTTAAACAAAACCATATGAGACAATCGTTATTTCTTCTAATACTAATTATTGGATCGTGTACAAGTAAACATGAATTGGCCTTGAAATCATTCAATAATAATGATTTGGCGAAGGATTTAATAGTCCTATCTGCCGATAGCCTTCAGGGAAGAGCACCCTTTACGGTGGGTGAAACAAGAACAGTTGCTTATCTCGAAAAGCGTATGAAAGAGATTGGCCTTGAACCCGCTTTCGATGGTAAATTTACTCAAGGTGTTCCTATGGTTGAGTTGACTAGCCATATCCCTGATAAATTTATTATTCAAACCCCCAAAGGTGAAATTTCTTTAAAATCGGGCGATGAATATACCGCATGGTGCTCCATTCTTCAAGAGGAGATAAAATTGAATTCCTCCGAAATAGTGTTTGCGGGTTTTGGAATATCTGCACCCGATAAGGGTTGGGATGATTTTAAGGGGATTGATGTAAAGGGTAAAACCATAATCGTTTTGGTGAACGACCCTGATTACTATTCGGGTGACACTACTCTTTTCAATGGAAAAGCCATGACCTATCAGGGGCGGTGGCGATATAAGTTTGAGGAGGCAGAACGTCAAGGTGCAGCTGCCTGCTTTGTGGTTCATGAAGAGGGGAGTGCTGGTTATCCGTGGACAGTTTCGAGTTTGAGGACGAACAAGGCGGATTATAATATTGATGATGACAGGTTGCTTAATCCGAAATGTTTGATTACAGGATGGATTACCAAGGATGCTGCCATCAAACTTTTTTCATCGTGCAATATGGATTATGAAACGATGAAAGGGAAGGCCTCAGTAAAGGGGTTTCATTCTGTTGATATGAATGCAAAGTATAGCATTGGTATAAATAATAAATGGGTGAAATCCATTTCGAGTAACGTTGCAGGTTTTATTAAAGGTAGTGAGCGACCCGATGAGGTTATTGTATTTTGCGCCCATTGGGATCATCTAGGGATTGGCCCAGCAGTAAATGGCGATTCTATATACAGCGGCGCTTCTGATAATGCAGCGGCGATGAGCTGGATGCTATCTATTGCAAAAGCCTTTAAAACAGGCAAAGCACCAAAGCGATCGGTGCTATTCTTCTCTCCAACAGCTGAAGAGGCAGGTTTACTCGGCTCAACCTATTTTGTCGATAACTCACCGTTTGACATGTCGAAAACCGTGGCTTGTATCAATAACGATGTAATACTTTTTCTAGGTAAGTTCAAGGATGTCACCGTAACCGGTTATGGGCATTCGGAGCTAGATAATTATATAGTTGACGAGGCCAAAAAGCAAGGTCGTTACGTGTGCGCTGATCCGAATCCTGAGAACGGCATGTTCTTTCGTTCTGACCAACTCCCCTTTCTGAAAGCAGGCGTTCCGGCAATATTTGCAAAGGGGTATAGCGAACAGGTAGAGCTTGGAAAGGAGAAAACGCAGCAAAAAATAGATGAGTACTGGCGTACAATTTATCATAAGCAATGCGATAATTTTTACCCTGAAACCGATAATCTCGACGGTCTTTGCGAGGATGCAAAACTATTTTATTCTATCGGTAATAGGTTAGCCAATGAATCATCATTCCCTAAATGGAACAAGCAATCAGAGTTTTATGTGAACAGATAGACCAATTGCTCTTTTTGAAAAGAAAAAGTTCAATCAGTTGTTTAAAAAAAACAATATTTTTGCCCAAAATAATCTGAAAAATGAAGATATCAGACTTTTTTCATTCGTTGCATGATTTCTTTAACGAGAAGCGTTTTGTGGTCGTTACTCTATCGGTGATATTTATTCTCTACCTAACCAACTTGTTTTTATCCGATGGGTTTATCGGTGACTCCGATAGCATTTGGCACTATACATTTTCTCATTATGCCGCAAAATACCCACAATTGTTCTTTAATAGTTGGGCAAACCCAGTTTTTACTGCTCTAAGCGCTCCATTTGCTTATTTTGGTTTTAAATCATTGCAGTTCTTTAATGTTCTAATAGCTATCCTCGTAGGGTTGTTCTCCTATCTTGTTGCTAAGGAGCTAAAAATGAAACAACCAATACTTGCCATTATTCTTTGTTGCTTCACACCTGTATTCACCTATACCGTTTTTTCAGGGCTAACGGAGATTTTATTTGCATTCGTTACTGTCGTTACAACCTATCTGATGCTGAAGAACAAGTATTTATTCGCATCGGTTGTGATATCGTTTCTACCATTGATACGAAGCGAGGGGATTTTCCTGATACCTATTTATGCTTTCTTCCTGATTTACAGAAAACAGTATAGAACAATTCTTTTTATGCTTGTTGGTCCAATTGTATATACAGTAATTGGAGGCATTGTTAATCATGACTTTTTATGGTTAATAAATCAAAATCCGTATAGAACCGATGTTGGACTGTATGGTAAGGGATGGTTTTTTCAGTTTATAAAGCGAAGCCCAGGGTATTTCGGTATTCCTAATGAATTATTCTATGTTACAGGTTTAGTAGCAGGGGTTACTTTATACCTTCGCAGCCAGAGGGAATTCTCAAGAGAGTTTTTGTTAGTCATTCTCCCATTCTTTACTTACCTATTTGTACATTCGTTTATGTGGTGGTCGGGTCTTGGGAACTCGCAGGGGAGCAACCGTTATATGGCTGCAATAGTGCCATTGATGGCGATTATGTCAACCCGTGGGTTGACTTTATTCTCGCTCATGTTTGAGATTCTATTTAACAGACCCTGGATTAAAATTGCGGCACTCTATATTGGTGTAATCTCGGTGGTACATATCCCTTTTGCTGTTCAGAATTATCCCATTGGCCTCGATTCATACGACAAGATGGTTTCGCAGGTGGCTGATTGGGTGAAAACGAATGGTTTTGATAACAAGAAGGTATATTTTAAGGACGCAGCATTCTTGAATAGCCTCGGTTTTGACCCTTTCGATAGTTCAAAATACCAAAGCCTTTATCGTCAGAAAACCACATTAAATAGTGAAATAAAGATAGGCTCAACCATCATTTATGATGGGCGTTATTTTCCCATCGATGGCATTGAGTACGATTCGATTGTTCAGAATCATAATTTTGAGCTGCAAAAGGTGTTTGAACCCGACGAGAATTTCAAGGTGTTTGGCAGAGACTATCGCATTGCCATTTTTAAGCGTATTCAGCCCGATAGCGCAATACTCAATCAGAACAGGATGTTAGCCTACGGTTCGAAGGAGGAGTTCAAATCATTGGTAATGTATGATTTCGATCGAAATGCTCATCAGCCCGATTCTGCCCTTCTGTTTTTCGATAATAAAAGCGAAAATAAGTGTATTCGGGTTAATGAGGATAATGAGAGGTTCTTGACGAAAGAGTTCGATTTGTCAACCATCAGCTTCGAGAAACCGTTAGAACTTTTCCTTAAGATAAAAGTTAATCAACAGGATACCTTTAAAATGCCTTTGCTATTTGTTACGGAGGTCCGTAAAAGCGATAAGCAGATATTTTACAACGAAATTAAGCTCGAGCATTCGGATAGCCTGTTGAAAAGTTGGGTTAATTTTGATTATAGGGTAAAATTACCCAACGATATTTCTTTTAAGGGGACGTTGAAGACCTATTTCTTGAACCGTAATAAAGGAAGGTATTTGGTAGATGACTATCAGCTAGGATATTGCTATAAACGATAAAACGAAGAGCGTCCATAGTTTAAATGGACGCTCTTCGTTTTATGGACGTTCTTCTATTTATCTTTTAGCCATTTATCGAGCCATCCCTTAAACTCCCTCTGCCATAGTATTCCGTTTTGAGGCTTTAGCACCCAATGGTTTTCATCGGGGAAGAATAGGAATTTGCTTGGAATCCCTAGCATCTGGGCTGTATTGAAAGCAGCCATCCCTTGGGTATAAGGTATTCTAAAATCTTTACCACCATGGATAACAAGAATTGGAGTATCCCAGTTTCTTGAGAATTTGTGGGGGCTTTGTGCGTAGCTGTGCATTGCAACCTTATTGTTGGTTTCCCAGGGTGCGCCACCATTCTCCCAATTATCAAAAAACATCTCTTCGGTTGTAAGGTATTCCATTTCGGAATTGAAAACACCGCAATGCGCAATGAATGCTTTGAAGCGTTTGTTATGATTGCCTGCTAGCCAGAATATCGTTTGCCCTCCATAGCTTGCTCCAACTGCACCTAGATGCTCTTTATCAACCCATGGCTCTTTGCTAACCTCATCAATTGAGCATAATAGGTCTTTCATCTCTTGTCCTCCATGATCCTTGCTTATCTGATCGGTCCATGCTTGTCCGAAGGTTAAAGTTCCCCTACGGCTAGGGGCAACTACAACGTATCCGTTGGATGCCATAATGGAGAAATTCCACCGATAGCTCCAGAATTGGCTAACTGCGCTTTGAGGGCCCCCTTCACAGTAAAGAAGTGCTGGGTATTTTTTTGTTTTATCGAAGTTAGGAGGAAGGATTACCCAGCAATGAACCAATTTACCATCGGTTGATTTTACCCATCGCTGCTCAACGGTAGGCATTGTTAGCTGGTCAAGAATATCTTTGTTGATAAAAGATATTTCGGTTTCACTGCCATTGCTTGGGTCAATAGAGTATATTTCTGCTGGTTTTGTTATCGTAACCTTATCACCAATAAGTAAATTTCCTGCGATGGACACTGAATGATAATCGTGTTTACCTTGAGTAACAGGCATTATAACTTTAGTTGCAAAATCCATCTTGTAAATCTGATAACTAGCGTTAACTCCAGCAATCATGTACATTAAATTTCCATCGGATGACCACTGAATGCTTGAAACAGAGTGATCAAAATTAGGAGTCATGTAGGTCTTTTGTCCTGTTGCAATATCAAGAACAAATAAACGATCCTTATCCGCCTCGAAACCTGCTCGTTCCATCGATAGCCAAGCCATTTTGCTGCCATCAGGCGAGAAAACAGGCGATTTATCGTAGCCAACCATCCCTTCCGTAAGGTTTTTAACCTCCTTGCTTTCGGTATTGTAAAGGTATATATCGGAATTTGTGCTAAAGGCGTACTCTTTCCCTACTAATTTCTTACATGTATAGGCAATCCCCTTTCCATCTGGGGTCCATGAAATCTCCTCCATGCCACCGAAAGGTTTCATTGGGCTATCGTAGGGCTCGTTGGGCATTACATCCGTTGCGTTTGATACTTTACCATTGGCGAAGTCGGCAACAAAAATATGGCTATATAGCCCATCCTCCCATGAATCCCAATGGCGATACATCAGGTCATCGATCATCGTACCGCTAGCTTTGGGTAAATCAGGGTAAATGTCGGCGGTTGTTTTGTCGATTTTAACCTCGCCGATGAACAGTACTTTATCGCCTTTTGGCGATATCTGAAACCCATTGATATCGGATTCAAAGGATGAAATCTTTTGGCTATTGCTGCCATCGGTGTTGATTGTCCATATCTGCGCAGTTTCTCCTTCGGTTGAAATATAGGCTATTTCATGGTCGTTGACCCATGCAGGGTTAAATTCATGGGCGCTGGTTAAGGTTAGCTGTTTCTTGTTACTGCCATCAGTATCCATAACGAAGAGGTCGGAGTTACTCTTGTTCCTCTCAATGGAGTAGTATGAAATGGTGTAGGCAATGGTAGTACCGTTGGGCGAAATGACTTTTTCACCAAGCCTTCCAAACGACCAAAGCACTTCGGGGGTTAAAACTCCGTTCTCAATTTTTGGTGCTGTTGGGCCAATGGCAATCTCTTTGGGTTGTTCTGGTGAGTTGCATGAGGCGAATGTAACCATTAATACAGCGAGGGATAATCTGTAATTCATAACGATATTAATTTAGTTTATTAGGTTTTTATTGATCAAATGCAAAAGTTTTTGAGAAGTGCTGCTACATTTAAAAAAGTTTTTTATTTACTAGTCAGAATCTTCTAGTAATCGAAGGCCCAATACGGTAATGTCATCGCGTTGGAAAGCATTGCCTCTGAACTGTTCAAAATCCTTGTTGATTTCGATGCCTATTTTCTCCATAGGTTTATCGATATTGGTAAGGAGCGATGCGTGAAAGCGGCTAGCGGTGTATTTTCTTCTATGTTCATTGTTCTGATCGACAATGCCATCGGAGTTTAGGAAAATGGCATCACCAGGGCTTAGGTAGATCCTATTGTTCAGAAATTCGGGGTCAACATCGGGCATTATACCCCCAATGGTTTTACGATTTCCTCTGAGGATTTGAATCTTGTGAATTCCCTTTTGGTAATAGTAGAGCATTCGGTTTGCCCCTGCAAAAGTGATAATGTGCTGATTTGCAATTTTTTGCTCGATCAGACAAATGCATGCATCCATACCATCAAAACTTTCGCTAACATCTTGCCGAAGAGCCTGATTGACGGAGTTGTTTAGTTCGGTAAGTATATCGGCAGGGTTATGAATTTTTCTTTCATTCACAATTTCGCTAAGCATCCTGCTCCCAATCATCGACATAAATGCACCGGGTACACCATGTCCCGTACAATCAACAACGGCTACGAATATTTTTTCACCTTGCTTTGACTTCGATGCTATTCGGGAGGCCCAATAAAAATCGCCTGATACAACATCCTTCGGTTTATAGATAATGAAATGCTCTAAGCGATCTTTGAGGGCACTCAAATCGGGCAGAATAGCTTGCTGTATTGTTTTTGCGTACTCTAGGCTAGCTGCGGTTTGCCGATTCTGCTCATGGAGTTCATCGCGCTGAACCTGCATCTCCTCTTTCTGCTGCATCAGCTCTTCATTCTTTTCAATTATCTCCTCCTGAAATAGGATTAAATCCTTAGTTCGTTCCTTGACAAGAGCCTGTAGTCTTATATTTGAGCCTTTTAGGAGATTGGTTTTTATCGTTACGTATATCCAAATGATACCAGCAAGAATAATCAGGTATAGTAAGAATGAAAAGGGTGTTTTAAACCAAGGTCGTTTAATAAAGAACGAGTATGATGCGATAGGGCTTTCGGTATCAAAAACATTACGAGCTTTTACGATAAATTTATAGTTTCCCGATGGGAGGTTTGTGTATTCTTTCTTCTGATCGGTTGTCCAACCACTCCATTCCTTATCGTAACCTTCAAGCCTATAGCTGTATTTCATTTTTTGGTTCTGCCCGAAGAAAGGGGAGGAGAAATAAATAATAATGGAATTGTCGGAGCTGTTTAGCTTTTGAACCGTATTATTCGTTTGTGAGAAGTTTGTGATCCTAAACCCTGATGGATTACTTGGTAAAAATGAGGCTCTATCGTAAATT
>Ga0105099_10000265_pt1 | contig 35218 bp, 36 predicted proteins | sample PPLLak3cmMay2015_2_FD_79138 | JGI IMG/M metagenome (GOLD analysis project Ga0105099, IMG submission 79138) | Freshwater sediment microbial communities from Prairie Pothole Lake near Jamestown, North Dakota, USA - PPLs Lake P8 Core (1) Depth... | ecosystem: Environmental > Aquatic > Freshwater >... | reverse complement strand
AATAGAAATCACTTTATCAAGAAACTGCGTGCCGATAATTGCTTTATGATGCCCCGGATTTGATTTGGCATGATGAAATTTCTGCGCCAGCGATTTTGCCAGAATTTCCAAAATCAAGGTTGATTTGCCTGATCCCGATACACCGCTCACGACCGTGAAAGTATTAAGCGGAAATTTGGCGTCAATGTTTTTCAAGTTGAATTCCTGGGCGCCTTTTACTATCAAATATTTTCTCGTCCCGTTTCTTCTACGTTTGGGAATAGGAATTTCCTTTTTGCCTGATAAATATTCTCCTGTTAAACCTTTTGATTTTTTGATCTCATTGGGTGTGCCCTCGGCAACAATTTCTCCGCCAAGTTCCCCTGCTCCCGGTCCGATATCAAGCACGTGGTCTGCGGCAAGAATAGTTGATCTGTCATGCTCAACCACAATAACCGTATTTTGCAAATCACGCAGCTTGAAAAGCATCTTCAAGAGCTTGTCCTGATCTTTGGGATGAAGCCCAATTGATGGCTCGTCAAGAATATACATCACTCCCGTGAGCGATGAGCCGATTTGTGTTGCAAGGCGAATACGCTGAGCTTCACCGCCGGCAAGCGTGTCAGCGCTTCGATCGAGCGTTAAATATCCCAATCCTACTTCCAATAAAAATTTTAATCTCTTTTCTATTTCTTTGATTGCCTGCTGGGCAATAGTATAATCAGACTTGCTGATTTTACTTTCCATAGTTCGAAAAAATTCCAGACATTTTTCAAGATTTTCGGAAACAATCTCAATAATATTTTTTCCGACAAGTTTTATATTAAGCACTTCCGCCCGGAGTCTTTCCCCATGGCAAGTCGGGCAAATATTTTCAATCATGTATTTATCAATTTCATTTCTAATATAATCCGAATCGGTTTCTTTGAACTTTCTTTCAAGGTTGGGGATAACTCCCTCAAATTCTCCATCGCCAAGCTCAGCTTGGCTTTGACCGCGCTCAGCGCGGTCGCCATATAAAATTATATCCCGGGACTTTTTCGGCAGGTGGCCGACAGGCGTATCTAATCTAAAATGGTGTTTTTTGGAAATATCCGACAGAACTTTATTGTACCAATTGGACTGACTGGTAGTTCTGCTCCAAGGTCGGATTGCCCCTTCGGCAAGCGTCAGCCGCAAATTCGGAAAAACAAGTTCCGGGTCAATTTCTTTTTTTCTGCCAAGCCCCTGGCAGTCGGGACAGGCTCCCTCGGGATTGTTAAAAGAAAACGAACTCATTGTAATTTCCGGATAATTAACTGCACATTTGGGACAGCTGTAAATAACCTCGCTTACTATTTTTGAATTTTGGGAATTTTTCCCTTGTTTTTTAACCTTGATTTCCCTTTTTTCCAGTTTTGTCTGGCATTTCGGGCAATAAAATATCCCGATTCTCGCAAAAAGCAGGCGGATATAATCATAGACCTCACTCATCGTGCCGACTGTTGAACGCGGCGTCATGCCGGCGGTTTTTTGATCAATGGAAATTGCCGGAGAAAGCCCTTCAATATAATCCACGTCCGGCTTTTTGATGTTGCCCAAAAATTGCCTGGCATAAGACGAAAGCGATTCAACATAGCGCCGCTGGCCTTCGGCATAAATCGTATCAAACGCAAGTGTTGATTTACCGGAGCCGGAAATTCCTGTTACAACTGTCAGCTTGTCGCGGGGAATTTCCACACTCAAGTTTTTCAAATTGTGTTCTCTCGCCCCAACTATCTTTATTTTTTCCATAAATTTCCTCAAAACTCGAATTTCGAAATTCGAAGCACGAAACAAATATTAAATTTAAAAAAAGTTTTAAACATTTGAATTTGTTTCGGATTTCGTGCTTCGTGCTTCGGATTTTTTTATTTTGCTTTTATGGATTATAACAAATATTTTTCTAATTATCAATAGCCACCACTGATCTTATTCACAGATAGCACAGATTTTCCATACATTCATTTATACATTGACAAATGAATTATCGGTGTGATCTGTGAATAAAATCTGTGGTTGGGAATACATTATAACTATTCCCACCCCTTGCCCCGTAGAGCAACTTTGACTTGCTTTGCAATTTTAATTTTCTTAATAATATTTTGTCAAAGTTGTCTCGCGGGGCTTGCCAGGAAAAATATTTATGTTATATAGTAAATACAGATTAAAAAAATTATTTTAAAATATAATTAATTATTTAGTTTGGAGGCAAAAATGTTCGACAAAGATCAGACAACAGTTTCCGGACCGGGAACTGTGGTGGGGGCAAACGTCAAGCTGACCGGCACACTAAAAGATGTCAACGACATCACCATTCATGGGGTCATTGACGGGGAAGTCATTTCCGATAGAAACGTAATTATTTCCGAGACGGCATCAATCAAAGGTCCGATTACTGCCAATACAATTGTTGTTTCAGGGAAAGTTAACGGCTCGATTACCGCGCAGGAAAAACTAGAAATCAGCCCGACAGGAAAAGTTTACGGCAGCATCGTTGCCGGAGATCTTATTATCAATTCCGGGGCAATTTTTGTGGGAAAAAGCAACACCCTTAAAGAAAAGGATGAGACTCCAGTAGAAAAAAAATCCGCTAAAGATGTTGAGAAAAAAGAAGAAAAAGTTGAAAAAGAACCAAAAGTAGAAAAAATTGAAAAGAAAAACGAACCAACATACGAGGTAGAATAAAAATATAATGTAGCTCAACCACTGATTTTATTCACAGATTGCACTGATAGACAAATCAACATCTGATTTAATAATCTGTGATATCAGTGTAAAAAAATCTGTGGTTAGAAATACATTTTAATTTTATGTATTATTATATTTTAGAACAACCAAAATCAAGAAACGTTCAAGTTGCACAAGACAAAATTAAAAACATACTTGAGAATGTTGGCATTGCCGGCGAAATCGTTACTGTCTCCCCCGCCCGGACAACTGAAGAACTGGTGGAAATGGGTCTTTTCAAACAATACAATACGATTGTCGCCGTTGGTTCTGACCGCCACATAAATAAAATTGCCACGGGCTTGAGGCACAAAAACTGCGCCATGGGAATTATCCCAATCAACACAAGTGATCTTATTTATAAATTGATCGGCACAACTGACCTTAAAGAAGCGTGTGAAAATTTAAAATTCAGGCGCCTCAGAGAAATCAACATGGGGCTAATCGAGCCAAATAAATATTTCATTACCCAAGCAGAAATTCAAACTAATGTTTCCAGGGAAGCGACTGTCACTATCATTAACCCCGGATCAGACAGCTACCAGGCAGAATCAACATTCTCGGAAATTATCATCTCGAGAAGTTTGTATATTTTCATTTCCGATAAATACAAAGACTCAAATTTTCTCAAAAACACCTGGAACTGGTTCACCGGTAATAAAACCGAGGAATCTGTTTCCAGCATTCTCAGGGGAAAAAAAATCAAAATAGAAACCAACGAACCAATGCCAGTAACAATGGATGGGGAAATTATCGCCAAAACACCAATTGTTGCCGCTCTCCTTCCCAGAGTATTGAATGTTATTACAAAACCTGCTAGAATTAAGCAAGAAGAAAATAAATTTAGGGAGGCTGATGAAAAAACAAAGAATCAATGATGAAATCATATCAGATAAAGTAGTGTTAATTGGCGAGGGAGGAAAACCTCTGGGAGAATTATCCTACGATCAGGCAAGACTCTTGTGTTACGACAAAGAAATGGATTTGGTGGAGGTCGGGCCTAACGCCCGCCCGCCGATATGCAAAATCATGGATTATGGCAAGGAAGTTTACCGCGAGCAGAAAAAAATCTCCAAACAGCGCGCCAAGCAAAAAGCTCCCGAGCTAAAAGAAATCAAGTTAAGCGCCCGCATTGAAGACCATGATTTTCAAACTAAAATAGGCAGGGCAAAAGAGTTTTTTCAGGAAGGTGACAAGGTAAGAGTATTCATCAGGCTCATCGGTCGGGAAATGTTTTTCAAAGATAAAGCGCACCAGATAATTGAAAAATTTAGAAGTGATTTGGGGGCAGAATACGAGCAGCCAGTTAAGCGGCTCGGCTCACAGTTTTCCGCTATTCTAAAAAAGAAAAAATAATCCTAATCTACAAATGTATCCGAATGTTCCAAATAAATTATTCGAATCATTCGGATGAATATTCGTAGCATTCGAATTATATGATGGAGTTATAATGAAGTTGAAAACAAGCAAGTCCGCAATCAAACGCATTGTCAAAGTTTCCAAAAATAATAAAATAATTTTGAAGAAAATGTCCGCCCAGCATCGGACCAAAGGCAAGTCAAAAAGAACCATGCGGGAAGCAATGATGAATTTTGATATTGCCCGAGCCAATATGAAAACAATGAAGAAGTTGATACCATATAAATAAATATTTTGTGACTAATTGTGACTAGCAGTGACTAATAGTGATTAATTGTATGACAATGAATCACGCGAAGCAAAATCACTATGAATAACTATAAGTCACAGATATATTAGGAGATTTATGAGTAGAGTAAAACGCGGCGTGATGGTCAAAAAGCGCCATAAAAAATTATTGAAACTTACAAAGGGATATCGCCATACCCGAAAAAATCTGGTTAAAGTTGCCAAGCAGGCGACTTTTAAAGCCGGCACACAGGCCTATCGCGACCGCCGTAACAAGAAACGGGAATTCCGCCGACTTTGGATTGTCAAAGTCAATGCCGCCGTCCGAGCCGAAGGCCTCACCTATTCCAAATTTATTAAGGGTTTGAAAGATAAAAAGATCGACCTTGACCGCAAAATCCTCGCCGACCTCGCCGTCAACAATCCCGAGGAACTAAAAAAGATTATTGAAAAAGTGAAATAATATAATATAAGTTTTATTAATAAAAATATCAGCGCTTAAATAATGCTGATATTTTTTGATTGACAAACCTGTTAAAGTATGATATTATTACTTGTTAAGTGTGCTCATTAAAATATTAAGAAAGGATGTGCGGTAAATGGTGAATGATCAGACATTAGAAGTATTTGATAACAATATTGCTATGAAAGAAGCGCTGTTTATGGCATTCGAGATTCGCAAGAAATATCCGCCGGTTTGTATTATTAGCATGCAGTATTCCGAATCAAACCCGGAAAACAAGTGGCTTGGCGGCAGTAACTACGATGAGCTTGCCGAATTGGTCAGAAACAAGGTTGAAAAAGAAGGATTTGTAGCCGTTCTATACGGCACCGACTCATTATCCTATCTTTCAAAAAATCTAAAATTTGTTGACTTGCTGTATAAATACAAAAAAGTATGCTTCTTCAAAGCGCCATTTATATTAAAAGAGGTTTTGGCGGAGGTTAAAAGATTGCGGGAGCTGCCGAATCTCAAAGATGAGCTGGCCGAAAGGATTTCAGTGATGAGCATCAAGCAGGATAGTGCTTCAAGACTCCACCATGATATCTGCCACCGGCCGAATGAAATTATCGCCAAGGTCAATAAACTTTATGGCACCAGTTACGCGCCTGACACTGATCCCGAAATTGTAAGGGAATTCCTGTCAAAATACCGTGAAAATCCGGGCAATGAATTTGCCGGCGAGTTTTTAAAGGGCGTTTTCTGCGATGTCGAGGGCACATTACTTGCTTCCGCCGAAACCGGTGAGATAAATAAACCTGCCCTTGATAAACTGCTCGAGTTTGACAAGGATAGTTTCATTACCCTCTGGACAGGCGGAGACGTGGAAAAGCTGCAAAGGATCCTCGAGGAAAAGGGTATAAACTGGAAAGTACTTCCAAAAAGTATATTTTCCGGCGCAACCGTCGAGGTTGCTATTGATGACTTGAGCGCTGATGACTTGAAAAAGGACTACAACATTTCAACCCAACGCTTTATAAGGGTAAGCGAGCTATAGAGTTTGTACCCTATATATACGGACCAAGATTTTCTTGGTCCTTTTTTATAAAAATTTATGTATGATAAAATGTATCTGAAAGGAATATATGAAACAATCTTTTAACCTACCTCTAATTAACTCCCACACGCATGCGGCGATGATGCCGATGCGGGGAAAAGCTGAGGATTTGCCGCTCGATGTGTGGCTCAAAAAGCATATCTGGCCGTTTGAAGCCCTCCATGTACGGCCGAAATTCGTTTATGAACATACCAAACATGCAATCAAAGAAATGAAAGCAAACGGCATTCGCGCCTTTTGCGATATGTATTTTTTTGAAGACAAGGTGGCAAGAGCCTGCGAGGAGGAAAAAATGCCGGTGGTGCTAGGAGAAGGACTCATCGACTTTCCCACTCCAAGCTGCCTCACCCCCGATAAGTGTCTTGCCAAAACAGAAAAATTAATTTTAAAATATCAAAATCATCCCTTTATCAAAGTTTCAGTTGCCCCTCATTCGATTTACATCGTTTCCAAAAACAACCTCTTGAAAGCCAAAAAACTTGCCGACAAGTATAAAGTTATTTTTCAGATTCATTTGGCGGAAACAAAAAAAGAATTTGACGATGCCAAGAAAAAATGGAAAATGACTGCGGTTGAATATCTTGATAGTTTAAACATACTTGATGAATATTCTTTATTGCATCACTGTGTCTGGCTCACCGATAAAGACATCAAAATTATCGCCAAACGAAAAGCAAATGTTGTCCACTGCCCGCTTTCCAATCTCAAACTAGGTTCCGGCATCGCTCCTGTCTCTAAGATGCTGAAAGCTGGCATCAATGTTGCACTCGGCACCGACGGCGCCGCCAGTTCCAACCGCCTTGACATCTGGGAAGCCGGCAAATTCGCCTCGCTTCTGCAAAAGGGGGTGAATCACGATCCGACACTGCTTTCGTCAAAAGAAGTGGTGAGAATCATGACGGTAAACGGCATGAAAGCTCTTAAAATTGATAAAATCAAAAATAAATCAATAGACTATTTTTCCACATCCATTTTTAAAAAAAAACATTTCAATTACCTTCATCATCATTTAGTTCATGATTTGGACTTTGATATTGACATTTAATATTAATTATGTTATTATTTAATTGCGGTTAGAAAGTACTCGTGTGTAATTAGCTAAAGACAATCTTTAGAAAAATGCCCCGGAGGAAATTGAACCGGGTCGAAAATTTAGTGTTAAGGATTCTAAAATGGAAAAGAACAAACTTTATGTCGGTAATTTACCTTACAGCGTCAATGATGAAGGGCTTAAGGAACTTTTTGCAGAAAGCGGCGAAGTCGTTGAAGCAAAAGTTATTACCGATAAATTTTCAGGACGTTCTAAGGGATTCGGCTTTGTCACTATGAAAGATGATGCAGCTGCAGAAAAAGCAGTTGCAAGCATGAATGACAAAGATATCGAAGGCAGAAAAATGCGCGTAAGCGTTGCCAGACCCCTTAAGTAATTTTACCTGAAATAAGAAAAACATCCCGCCCAAGGCGGGGTGTTTTTTTATTTGGCTATTTGCAAAAAGCTATTAGCTAATAGCTAATCACGGCGCCTTGTCAAAAATATCATTGACTTTCCCTTCAATATCCTTCATCGCCTTCTTGGCTTCTTTCAATATCTCGCATTGATCGGTGAAAGTCGCATTTTCCGGTAATGATATATCAACCGAACTCACTGTCTGGCAGCTTGTCTCGCTGGTGTTTTTCAAATCGTCTTCAGTTTGGTAATTATTGACCTCATCATTGACCGAGCCTTCGGAGCCGCTAGTCGGGCCTGGGCTTGAGTTATCTCCTTCAATCAGCTCATCAAGACACTCATGGCTGATTTTGTATCCCTTATTGTCACCCTCTGTCCAATAGTAATAATATGTTCCGTAAAAAAAACTATACTGCGTTTTGCCGTTTTCAGTATATTCTGTTTTATATTTTCCATTGTCAATATATATTTTCGACTCTATCCCCTGGCTGTCTTTGTAGGTGCAGATTATTTTTTTGGTTGATTTCAGCGCATCACTTATGTTTGTAATTTTTTCTTCCGTTGGCGAGGTAGCATTTGAATCACTTTTTGAAGCTTTTTTCATAATGCATCCGGACAAAAATAAACTTAAAAAAAGCAATGAAATAATTACAATTTTACTTTTCATTTTTATCTCCTTTTTTATATATTATCCGACATTCTTGACAAAATCAAGAATATTAAGTATAATCAGACACAAGTTTTTATGTTTTTTAAAAATTCGGAAGGAGTGGAGTAAATGGAGAAGAAGGTTCAGATTTTATTTGCATTTTTTATTTTTTCTTTGCTTTTGGTAGTTTCCCCTATTTTCGCAGCGGAAAAAGTGGTGTTTGAGATTAACGGAAAGAATTATTCCAAAAAAGACATAACTTATTTAGAATCATCTGTCAAAGATAAAATTATAAAAATTGCTGGTTTAGAAAAAACCAGAGGCAATAAATACACTGTCAATTGGACAACAATAAATAAACCAACCAAAGAATACATCAAGCACTTGGAATTTGTTAAATTGATGGCAGACGCTTACGAGAAAAATCAAACACTGACATCTGAAAGTTCTCAAAAAACTCATCAGAAATTGCTGAATGAGGCAAATCTTAAAAACAAAGATCTGCTTGTTCAATTGGAAAAATTGAAAACTGAAAACAAGCAATTACAAAGTCAGGAAAAACCATTTGTAGTAAAAACTTCAAACCATTACGTTGCTTTAATAATTATTCTGATATTTATTATCATTATTCTAACAATTGTTATTATTGTAATCTTATCCGACAAAAAAGAATATCAAACAACACTAAAAGACAAAAGCGATACAATAAATATCCTAAAAAAGCAACTCAAGAATAATGAAACTGAGATCAAAAACCTCGAGAAAAAACACCAGGAAGATACCGCAGGAACTGAATATAATGTTGCTTTGGTTTCCAAAGAAAACAGCCGCTATCAACAAAGAATCAATAAATACGAAGAAGAAATCAAAAATATAAAAAATGAAATTGGAGGGATAGTTGCTTTAAAAGATCATGAAATATCCGAATTGAAGGCAAAAATTAGCCTTAATAATAGCACTCTTCTTGACAAAACCGAGAAGATAATAAATCTCGAAGATGAAATTCGAGAGCTTATAAAAGAAAAAACACTCAAGGAAAAAGATATCCAGTCAGAAAATGATGCTCATCCATCAAACGGCAAGATCGCATACTTGCCAATTAAAAAAGAAGCTTAAATTTGAACATAGACCAAGGGACCGGCAAAGGTCCCTTTTTAAATTTAATGTTTATTTCTTTTATCCTGAATAAATATTTGCAATGAATAGAGAACAACTCCTCCGATAATAAAAATATCAGCCAGATTAAATTGATTTAAGCCCCACATACTCCAATAATCAAGAACATAACCGCGATAAATCCTATCGATAATATTCGAGAATGCTCCGGCAGTAATAAGAACTATTGGCGCAAGATGCAAAAAACTGAAAGATTTCTTATTTCCATTAATGACAAACCACGTCAGAACGATCAATCCTAATCCAATTAAAGTATAAATCAAAATCGGATTTTCAATATATCCAAATAATACTCCGTGATTTTCATATACTAAAAGAGGGTGATATTTTATCACCCACCACTTAACAAGTTGGTCAAGTATCACCATATCCAGAGTCAAAAATATTAATATGATTTTTTTCATTACTCTATCTCTTACTCTAAACTCTTACGCTTACTCTTTACTCTTACTTCTTGCTGTGTTCGACACATTTATCGGCTGCGGGATAAGCATCAAGCCGGCCTCTTTCTATCGGGCCCTTGCAAACTTCGCACATTCCATATGTTCCCTTTTCAATTTTCTTTAGAGCTTTATCGATTTGCTTTTTCAGATCTTTTGCGCCTTTTCGAAGCCCTAAACTCCCTTCAAACTGCTCTACCTCCATGGCATTTTCTTCTTCCTTGTCGCCATATGAAGGAAACTTCTCAATTTCCTTGAGTTCTTTCTCGATTTTTATTTTTTCTTTGAGTAATGCAGTTTTCTGTTTTTCAATATATTTTTTGTCTTCAAATTGCTTGGCCATTTTTTCTCCTTTTTAATGCTAACATAATTATACCAATTATTCCCATAACTGCAAATGCAATTCCGACAATTTGACCGGTTCTCAAGCCCCAAAGCATCGGATCCAAGCGGAATTGATCAACAATTATTCTGATTATCCCGTAGTAAAGAATTACAACAAAAAAAGTTAATCCATGAATAATTTTTAATTTTTTATATGCCTGAGAAATAATAATAAAACCAATTAAACCCGATAATGATTCAATAAGAATTGCTGGAAATTCTCCCTTTATAGCTAAAAAGCCATTGTAAGCTACTTGCGGGTGATCACCCGCAAGGAAACACCCGATGCGCCAGAAAAATAAACCGAGCAAATATGCTATTGCCAGGTAATCTAGCCACTGCCACATATTTTTTCTAAAAAGAATGGCATACGAGACGAATGCCCCCAGGATGCCTCCATAAGATATCATTCCGACTTCCCAGATGGTAAAAAAATCATACCAGTGTTCAAACTGGTTAAAATAGACGATAAAGTAGGACAATCTTGCAATTAAAAGTGCGGCGATAAAACAGATTACCAACCTGTCAAATAACTCGTCAAAGAAAAGTTTCTCTTTTTTGGCGTAATACGTAATTACCAGCGAGGTTGCCAAAAAAGCAAGGCCTGCCATGAGCCCGTAAGAATAAAAATTTACCTTGCCGATTGAAAACAAGATTGGATACAAAATATCTCCTTCCAGACAAGTATAGCGGTAATTGAAATATTTTTCAAATAATGCTAGTATTATTAAGAAGAAATTGGTATAATGGACTCGTAGTCCCGATTGGATTTAATCCAATCGAGGATCCTCGACAGAATAAAATTCTGTCGGGACTCAGTTGGTTAGACCTGTCCGCCAGGCCACTTAACTCAGCGGTAGAGTGTCACGTTCACATCGTGAAAGTCGCTGGTTCGAATCCAGCAGTGGCCACCACCGCAGGCTTTGGCAGGCGGGGCGCTTCATTCACATCCGAAAGGTCAGAGGTTCAAATCCTCTCGGGTCCACCAGAATAATTCAAAATGTAAAAATCAAAATGCAAAATGAAAATGTTAAAATTTTTAATTTAGAATTGTAATTTCGAACTTTGCGCTTTGAATTTTGAATTTTTAAAGGAGTATATGCAACCAATTTTATCGGGCTTGTATGAAATAATAAAAACTATCACTTTTGTGCTTCTTGCGGCTTTCATTATCCGTTATTTTTTAATTCAGCCGTTTGTGGTTGAAGGCCAATCCATGGAGCCGAATTTTCACAATAATGAATATCTGATTGTGGAGAAAGTTTCATATCGTTTCCACCAGCCAAAACGCGGTGAAGTAATAATTTTCAAAGCCCCCAATAATCCCCAATTTGACTATATCAAAAGAATAATCGGTTTACCCGGTGAAACGATAAAAATTAGTAACAGTAACGTTTATGTCAATGATATACGTTTGGATGAAAGTTATCTTACAGCAGCAGAAAAAACATATCTAACCCAAGATCCGAAAATCACTATTGAAAGATCGCTTGGGCAAGACGAATTTTTTGTCCTTGGCGATAATCGCACGCATTCATCGGATTCCCGTGAATTCGGTGCGCTAAATAAATCCAATATTATTGGCAGGGTTTGGGTATCGGTCTACCCCTGGAATAATTTCGGCACTATTCCATCTCAGCAATACGGATTATAAATAAATTAAATATTCAAGTTCTAAAAAACGGAGATGATCGCCCCGTTTTTTTTAGTAAAAAAAATAGGCGGCCAAATATACATTCTGGCCACCCATGGTTAAGGAAAAAGAAAGCGTTGCTGTGTTCTTCGAGGAGAAGAACACATGGTAACTTCCCACTATAGGGGTGGTAGGGGTGTGGGAAGTAATTTGCAGTGGTCTCGCTTGGCTTGCCGCATAGTTACGGTTGGGAAATTGTGCTCGTAAGAGCAAAAACCTTCCTGGGAAGACGACTACGCCCAGCGAGACCGGTGAAAAATTCCAAACCCTTGCTTTTTATCGAATGACATTCGATTGCTCAGATTTTTGATAGCAATACACGCCATCAAATTTGAACTTGCAAGAGTTCAGAATAAATTGAGACAAAGGCGACGATTGGATTTGCGTTTTCTCACGCGTGCCGGGTATCCCGGTTTGAGTCAGTTGTGTTTTTCAATTTCAATGTTGCGAATTTTTTAGAGTTGCAATCTATGCCATATCGGCATAAGTTGCTGGTTGAATAAACCAGAATTTCAATATTTTTCGTAAATTTCCATCGCCTTGTCTCAAGCTTGATTTGTTAATTTATGATTTTTGAAACTGTTAAAATTATAGCAAAAATCATTTTATTTTGTCAATATTTTTATTGTGCAAAATATTTATCACCTTTTCATCTGGAGTTTGTCCAAATTCTTCGTAAAATTGCCCGACTGCTATAAAGTTTTCCGGGCTTTCCAAACAAATAATTTCATCAACCAATGGTTTGATTCTATTCACCGTATCGGGAGCGCCAACAGGAACCGCTACAACAATTTTCCGAGGATTTTTCCCCTTGATTTCCTTGATGGCGGCAATCATAGTAAGCCCAGTCGCAATTCCATCGTCAACGAGAATTATGATTTTATCCTTGATAATTACTGGTTTTTTAGTGCCGCGGTATACCTTAATACGCCTGGCAATTTCTTTTCTTTGTTTTTCAATTTCTTCTTCGAGATAGTCCTTTTCAACTTCAGATGCTCCCTGATCCAGTTCGACTGAGTTTTCCCCAACTGCGCCAATGGCATACTCGGGATTCATCGGATGACTTATTTTCCTCGTTACAATTATATCAAGCGGCAATTTCAGTTCTTTCGCCACCTCGGCGCCAACAATTACTCCTCCTCGTGGTAACACTAAAATAATTGCATCTTTTTCGCCATGGTATTTAGAAAGCTTGTTTGCTAATTTTTTTCCCGCGTCAAATCTATCTTTGAACATATCCCCTCGCATAAACATCTACTTATAAAAACATTTAAAACTATCTACTCTTTTCTTTTGATAGTTTTATTATATCAAAAAAAAGACCTAAAACTGTTCGTCTTAGGCTTATCAATCAATTGTCATAGTAACTGTCTTCCCACGGCATTTCTCCGCGGTAATATTCAATTTCTTTCTTTATATCTTCGTTACAAGGCAAATATTCTTTGGATTCATCCGAATCGCAATAATCACCTATCTCCTCATCATTATCTGGGAAATATTCTTCGTCAACATCTCTTTCATAGTCTTCATCTTCTTCATCGCCTACATAAAATTGATCAAAATCCGATTGTGTTGCCTCGTCTTCAATCTCGTCTTTGTTTTCACCGACAACATCCTGAATAAATCGATCGATCCCTTGGGCAGTGGGACCCGGCAAGGATTTGTAATGAGGAGATTCGAGCATTTTTCTATCCCCAAATTGTTCCAAAACCGATATAGATATTGAATCCATGAGACCGATTACGATCTCGTAATTCATCTCCGATCCATTGGCTATTCCTAAAGCACGTATATTCGGTAAATCTGCGAATATCTCCTTTTGGGGAAGTGGTACAATATCTTTGTATGATTCAATCTCGGTGCAAACCTCCCTGTAGCTTTCAGCTAAATTATAAAGAAATTTTTCACCTTCTTCGGTAAAAATATTCCTTTTAAAAAGGTGCTGAAGATCAATTTCCATAAATTGTTTGCTTTCCTCGATTATTTCTTCTATCAGTTCGTAATTCAGCACAGCCTTTTTTAAACCGTTGGCTGCAAACTGGAGTTCAGCAAACCTGGCAATAATCTCGTGTATGGTATTTTTGCACATATCTTTGATTGACTGAAAGTTAAGGATCCTGTCCTCACCTAAATATTTCTCTGCAATGATTTTCTCAAACATTTTATTAAGATATTGGTGGCAATAGTTATGGGCATTTTCATGTGCAAGCACTAACGCTAAAAGGTAAACATTATCCGCACTGATATCAACCATAACACGTCTGTAACAATCGCTCTTGCCACACGATTCAATATCCGCAAAAAGCATTATTTCGCAGATTTCAGTAAGAACATGCTCGACACGGAGGTCAGGATAAATCTTTCTGAATAAATGAATTGCCCTGTTAATTCGCCTTCCTTGAAGTTTAACATCAACAATTTCACAGGTTGTTCGGTCAGCATATATTAGCAGATTGCATTCTGGAATTTTAAACTGCACATAGTTATAATCTTCAGGCAAGTTGTAGGCAGTTTGAATTGTTAAATTGGCTGGATTTTTAAGTTCTGCCAATGCTATGGTATATTTCAGCTCAAATGTCTTGGTAAGTATTTCTACAATCCCCCTTTTAACTTGCACCACAACCGGAGTATTTTTAGGAAGGTTCGAATCGGGTAAATGTGCAACTGCCCGATACATCGGCACTTTGGAATCACATATCACCAAATTGCCTGAGTCATCGGTTTGGCAGTTAAAGCTGCCTTCCAGGTTGTCGGCAAGAAAGATAATGCTATTTTCCGCAATATAATATCCACCGACCCATTTTTTCCTGAAAATTCTTTTTCCGTTTAGAAATCCCACTAAAACATTGCGGTTTACCATTACTTCAGCTTCCTTTAAATTATAGCCAATGAGGGATAAGCCTTTTAAACACTTTGGATCGCTGGAGTGAAGTTTCAGATAAGCATAATCGACAATTCCCCTATTTTCCAGCAAATCATTATTCAATAATTCCTGGAGTGATTTTGTTTCGTGAAAAGAAATTATCGAGTTAATCTCACCTATGGAACAATCAATCACGGCTTCCAGTTTTTTGCGGGCAATATAACTGTAGGCAGCTGAAACGGTAAAAACATATTCCTTCATAAAGCGCTGCTGAATAATATTTAATTGCAATTGACCTTCCTCGCCAATGTTATTGCTATGAATCTGCTCACCGATAACCTTAATCCTTTGAACTAAGGATTTTTGCTGGTTGATTTTTTCTTGGAAATAAACAATTTCGTCCGGCGCTTCCGATTTCATCTTCTCAAGAACAAGAAATTCAATTTCATTTTCGATAAGATTGTCTGTTATTTCCTGGTTGAGAAGCATTCTCTCAAAGGGAGTATATTCGCTTTTTTTCACTTCTGACCAATCCAACCCTTCGGAATCCAGTTCGGCGCCCGGTCTGTCTTCCACAGTTTTGATCATCTTTTCGGTCAATTTTCTCATTGGCGATAAGATTTTTTCGTTGAACTCTTCATTCTTTGGGCTATGCATGATTATGTTTTGAATATTCAATTCGCATAAATCATAATTTATTTTTTCAATTGCAGTGCCTACCGAGTTGAGAAAAGTTCCTTTCTTTTTTACATTAGAATATAATTCAATAATTTTTTCAGTCGCTTCCATCATGAAACCGATATCATCGGAATAGGTTGAGATGATTTTCGGAATTAAAGTTTCCCAAAAAATTTTCAAGTTATTTTTGGGCATTTTAACTTTCCTGGAAATTATTCTGATAGAATTGATCAACTCGCTTGTTTTGTCAGGATTATTTCCGAAGGTATCCAAAACCGCAACAAGAGAGCCAAATACCTTTTTAAAATATGGCTTTGCTTTTTTTGGTAAAGCACTGTATAAATCCCATGCGACTAAATCTTTCCAGAGAACAATTTCATGTGATTCCAATGTTTTACTCCTTTCATATTTAATTGTAAATTTACTAAAATACATTGTATCATACCATTCAAACCTTGATTTGTCAAGGTTAAAATGGGACAATTGAATTGAAAGTAAGGTATATCCAACCACAGATTTCATTCACTGATTACACTGATAAGACAAAATCTGTGATATCTGTGGAAAAGGATCTGTGGTTAGAGATACAATATTAATCATATGAAAGAAGCATTGTTATATAAAAAACTTAAAAATAAAAAGGTGAACTGCCTAACTTGCCGGCATAATTGTGTAATTGAGAATAATAAGCGAGGACTTTGTGCCATAAGAGAGAATAAAAACGGAATATTATTTCTATTGACTTATAGCAAAGCCATTGCCGAAAATATTGATCCGATTGAAAAAAAACCGCTTTACCATTTTCTGCCCGGTACTCAAACTTTGACAGTGGCAACGCAGGGTTGCAATTTCCGCTGCAAATGGTGTCAGAATTACGATATTTCACAGGGTCACAAGGAACTTGTACCGCCTTATCCCGAAATCCCGGGCTCTAAATTATCACCTGATGAAATCGTCGAGCATGCATTGGAAAACGATTGTCCCTCAATTTCCTATTCCTACACCGAGCCGACTGTCTGGCTGGAATACGCGCTTGACACCATGAAACTGGCCCATGAAACCCCACTCCGCCAAGGCTCCGCGGGGCAAGATTACTTGAAAAATATTTGGGTATCTAACGGATATATGAGCAAAGAAACTTTAAATCTGATAATGCCCTATCTTGATGCAATTAACATTGACATTAAATCTATTCACAAGAAAAAATTTCAGGAATTTGTTGGCGCGGTTGAACCTGAATTTGTGCTGGATAACTGCGAAATCATTGTCAAAAACAATATCCATTTAGAAATAACCACGTTGATTATTCCCAAGGTCAATGATTCAAAAAAAGAACTCACTGAAATTGCCGAATTTATCGCCAAAAAACTTGGAAAAAACATTCCCTGGCACCTTTCCCGATATTATCCGACATATAAAATGGAAGAACCGACTACACCTACTAAGACATTGAAAATGGCGGAGAAAATCGGCAAAAAGGCAGGTTTACAATATATTTATATTGAAAATGTCTAATTATTCTAATTAACCTAATTGACCTAAAAAATGACTAATGTCAAATAACAAAACAATATAGAAATCATAAATTTGTCATTAATTAGAGTAATTAGGTCAATTAGAAATTAGAAATTTATTTAAGGAGCGTTGTTATGATATCTTTCGCAGCTATCACCCCTCATCCACCGATTATTATTCCCGGCATTGGAAAAAAAGAAGACCTGAAAAAGGTTAAGGATACAATCAAGGCGATGGAAAAACTTGGCAAGGAAATTGCCGAAGCCGAGCCCGACACTATTATTATCATTTCTCCTCATGCGCTCGTTCATCAGGACAGATTTGCAGTTTACGGCTCACCGAGATTTTTTGGCGATTTCGGCCATTTTGGCCCGCCTAGAATCGCATCAGGCGAGGCTGGCGCACCGGATATAAACTTCCGGTTTGAAAATGATTTGGAGCTTGCATCAGAAATCATTGAAAAAGCTAATGATGCCGGCATTAAGGCGTTCCCTTTCGGCGATCCCGATTCCGACAGTTTTGAACTCGACCACGGCGAAATGGTGCCGCTTTACTATCTGACAAAGCATTTGCCGGAATCGGTAAAAATTCTTCCTATCGCCTATTCCTACCTTGACCGCGCCCAGCACTACGGTTTTGGTCAAATTATTAATCAAATCGCCAATAGCCAAAAGCAAAAAGCTAAACGTATTGCCATCATTGCTTCGGGAGATCTTTCACATCGCTTGATTCAGGGGGCTCCGGCCGGCTATTCTGAAGCAGGACATGAATTTGATAACCAACTAATTGAATTTATTAAATACAATAAAGCCCGGGAAATTATGGAAATGGATGAAGAATTGGTGGAAAACGCCGGCGAGTGCGGTTTCCGGTCTATATTGATTTTATATGGCACACTCGAAGGAATGAAATACCAACCGGAAATACTTTCATACGAAGGACCTTTCGGGGTAGGATATCTCGTGGCAAATTTTACTATCAATTATATCTAATAGCTTGAAATATTCATTAAAATCTGTTAATCTAGAACAAATTTTTTATGTTACTTAAAAATGAGGTGATTTTATGTGTCCCTTTTGGAATACCTGTGCTGCAGGAATTGTCCGGAATTATATTAAAAAGCACAAAAGCTTTGAAGAAAAAATCAACTGGGTAGATAATTACTGCCTTTCCGATTCAAATTTCAATGAATGCATTCATTTTCAAATAAAAGGAGGGGTGAAAAATGCTCGAACAAATCCCAGAGGTTAAAGAGTTAATCGAGAGAATTGTCTTTACCGAAAAAGAAATCAACGGAATTTGTGACGAACAAACCAAAAGAGCATTAAATTACATTCTTTCTAACAATCAAGATAAAATGACAATGATTATCGTCAAAAACGGTGCCATACCTTATGCAAACATGTTGAAATTGAAAATCATTGAAGCATTAAAAATAATAAATTATCAACTCACTACTGTTGATGACGATATAATCATTAAAAGCTATAAAGGAACTCAGGGCGGAAAAATCAAAGTTCTTGAAGATATTAAAACAGATATTGCAAATAAAATAGTTTTGGTGGTGGAAGACATCTATGATAGCGGAAAGACAATCGATTTTCTCCACCAGCACATCTTGTCGAAAAAACCCCGAAATATCTGCTTCTCCATTTTCATGAAAAGAAAATTTGGATATATAACCGATTATTTAATTGATGTCGGTGCATATACCCAAAGTAAAGGATGGTTCGTCGGCTTTGGACTCGACTACTTCGAACACTATCGTGAATTGCCTTATCTTGCAGAAATAAAAGATATATATCGGAAAAAGTAAAATATCATTATGATCATTTGAAAGACCTGTATAGGTCTTTTTTTATTTTTGTTTTGCTATAATATAATTGAGGTGAAAATGACAAATCAATATGTTAAATTAGCAAAAGAAACAATTGAAAAATATATTAAAGAAGGTATTATTATCAAGACATCCAAGGATCTTCCAGTAGAAATGCTTGAAAATAAAGCCGGCGTTTTTGTTTCGATACATCTCAAGAAACATAAACCAGATGAAGAGGATTTACGCGGTTGCATCGGAACATTTCTGCCAACCAAAAATAATATCGCCGAGGAAATTATTGACAATTCCGTATCCGCCGCAACTCATGACTACCGATTTTCGCCAATCGAACCAACCGAACTTGATAATTTAGAAATATCAGTCGATATACTGGGTGCGCCAATACAAATAGCTAATAGTAAAGAGCAAATAGCTAGACTCAATCCTAAACAATATGGCGTGATTGTCAAAACAAAAGATGGACGCACGGGATTATTGCTTCCCGATCTTGAAGGAGTAGATTCGCCAGAACTGCAAATATCTATCGCCTGCCAAAAAGCCGGAATCTCTCCCGATGAGCCGATTGATTTATTTCGTTTTGAAATTACAAGACATAAGGAATAATTATGATAATTTTTTTAACGGTGATATTTTTAATATTAATTATTTTATTAATTTGGGTTGTCAGCGAAAAAGGTCAACTTGCGCTTCCATCCACTAAAGCAGCAATTGAAGAAGGAGGATTAACTCTTAAAAATATTCACGGTTACATTTATGCCAAATGGTCCAAGGAATATATTGGCAGTTTGATTAAAATTGTCTTTCCGCTATCCCCGAAATGGCTCAAAAAATTAATCGGGAAAAAATATCACAGCAAAGTTCTGACTTTACCGCAGGCAGAAGCAATCATCAAGCACGACCACCATACTCATTTGCATACTCATGATTTGGAAAAAATTATTCCCTATCCGATAGCAAGAAATTTAATTTTAAACGGACCGCCCGACATAGCAATTTATGAATGCCCCTGCCGGCATAACCGCAAAAATCCCTGCCAGCCCACCCGCGTCTGCATGCTTGTCGGTCAGCCGTTTGTGGATTTTGTCTTGGAGCATAAACCGAATGAATCGGAAAGGGTGTCAAAAAACGAAGCGCTTGAGATTCTGCGCGCCGAACACAAGCGGGGACATGTTCATACCGCATGGTTCAAAGATTTGTGTTTGGATAGGTTTTTTGTCATCTGCAATTGCTGCAAATGCTGCTGCGGCGGAATTGAAGCGATGCTCAAACATCATGTGCCAATCATGGTGTCATCAGGCTATTCGGCACATGTTGACACGAAAAAATGCATCGGCTGCAAAATATGTGAGGAAACTTGCCCGTTTGGCGCCGTTAAAATTATCAATGGAAAATCAACGATTGATACAAATAAATGCATGGGCTGCGGCGTGTGTATTGATAAATGTCCACAAAAAGCAATCAGTTTGTATCTTGATAAAAACAAACCGCTTCCATTGGAACTTGATAAATATTAATATTTTAGTATGCAATACGCAGAAATAGCTGTTAAGACGAAAACGTCTTTAGAGCGACAAACTTTTACTTATAAAATCAACCCCGGGGATTTGCCCTATATCAAACCGGGAATTTTAGTTTTGGTGCCTTTTCATGGCCGAAATCTTGAAGGAATTGTTCTTGAACTTAAATCCCATTCTCCTCAAACAATAATTTTAAAATCAATCAATAAAATTATCGACACTGAACCAATAATAACTGGGAGTCAAATTCAGTTAGCAATGAGAATGAGCGAGCACTATTTAACTCCCATAGGCGACATCTTGTTCATGATGATGCCGCCAATCGCCCTTCGCCAAATAAGTAAAATTTATTCTGGATACGCCAACAAAAATAATTTTTTTCATGGTGAAACATATTTAATATACGACCGTATTAATAATAGAATATTAAAATATATTGATATTATAAAAAGGGCTGTTAAAAATAATCATGGAGTCGTGGTTTTATTTCCAAAAATCGAGTCATTCGTAAAATATATCGAAATTATAACAAAATATCTGCCAACAAAAGAGATTGCTATTATTCACGGCAGTTTAAAAACTACTGAAAGATATAAAATTTACAAAGAAATAATTCGAGGAAATAAAAAAGTTATCATCGGTTCCCGCTCAACTATATTTTCACCTGTTTTAAATTTAGGTTTAATAATAATTGATCAGCCTGAGGACTTTGGCTATAAAGAAAACCAATCGCCGAAATATTATGCCCCAGTAATAGCAAAAATGATACAAAAACTACATGGCGTTAACTTGATATTCGGGTCCAATATTTCTCAAATAGAAGATTACAAGGACATGCTCGGAAAGCATAACAAAATTATTGTAAATAAATCTAATGAAACATTTAGAAACATTAAAATTACGATCGTAAACCAGAATAATGAAAAGGGACTGATCAGTAATTACTTAGAAAATAAAATCAGTAATTTCAGTAAAGGAAAAATATTAATCTATTCCTCTAAAAAAGGAGAAGGCAGCAGCTATGTTTGTACAGATTGCAACAATATTTTCACTTGTTCCAGGTGTAACTTGCCGCTCTATCTCTACGAAAAACAACTTTGCTGTCATAAATGCAATACCAGAGAGGTCATTCCATTAGCGTGTCCCAATTGTAATGGGGTAAAATTAAAGTCATATGGTATCGGTGCCGAGAGAATTAAAACAAAACTTAGAGAGCTTTTTCCAAATCTAAAAATCAATATTGTTGATGCTGAATATTCATTAACCGATAAAATTTATCGTGATTCCGATATTATCATTGGAACCAAAAAAATATTTGATTATAATTACAAATTCCAATTAACTGCTGTAATCAATCCTGACAATCAATTGAATCTGCCGGATTATCGGACAAGCGAAAATGTTTTATTTGATTTAGTCAATCTGGCAACAATATCCCAAAATGAATTTATAATCCAAACCCATTTCCCCGAAAATGATATATTGGCGAATTTTAATAACCCCAGATTGGTTTTAAATAAAATCCTGGAGGAAAGAAAAAAATACAGCTATCCTCCATTTTCCAAAATAATTAAGTTCATTTATAAAGATAAAGATGAAAATAAATGCCCTTTAGAACTTAAAAAAATGTCTGACATGATTTGCATCATGCTTAAAGATAAAGTCGAAATTATTGGATCCGGACCATGTTTTATCAGCAAAAAGAGAGATAAATATTATTACCAATTGATTATTAAATATCTGCCAAAGCATGAATCAATTGTTAAAAAGACTCTTCCCGCAATCAAAGAACTAAGCAAATGGACAGTGGACGTCGAGCCTATCGACCTGTTATAATTGGTTAAGGAGGAATTTTGAAAATCGGAATTTTTACCGAGTGCTATAAACCGGTGTTAAACGGTGTGGTAAATTCTATTGACGGATTCAAGAAAGGCCTGACTAAGCTCGGTCACGAGATTTTCGTATTTTGTCCGGATTATCAGAAAAAAATAAACGAAAAAAACGTTTATCACTGCCGTTCATTTCCCTTACCGGGAAAAAGCGGATACCACTATATCTATCCGCTTGATCCGCGAAAAGAAAGCATCGCCCGCACCATGGACATCATCCACACCCAACATCCGTTTATCATGGCAAAAAGAGCATTACTAATTGCCAGTAAATACAATAAACCGCTTATATTTACAAACCACACGCAGTATTGGCAATACGTCCATTATGCACCTATTGGCAAAGGATTAGTTCGCGCCGGAGTAATGAATTATGTTAAGAATTTTGCTAATAAATGCCAACTGGTAATTGCCCCCGCCCAAGGAATCAAGGACAAGCTTATTGAATACAAAGTGAAAACTCCAATCGAAATTGTTCCCAACGGAATTGACATTGATAAATTCAAAAATAGAAATAAAAATTTTCTCAAAGAAAAATATAAATTTAAAGATTGGCCGGTGTTTATATATGTGGGCCGGATTGCCGAAGAAAAAAACTTGACATTTCTTATCAATGCCTTTAAAAAAGTAACTGAAAAAAATCCCGAATGCTATCTTGTCCTGGTCGGCGGAGGTCCTGAAGAAAAACATTTTAAAAAACTAATTCAATCCTGGACACACCCGGTGTGTCCAATAATAATTACAGGGTATTTGCCGTACAATGAGGTGCCGGATTGTCTGGCAAGTGCGGATGTATTTGTATCCGCTTCCAAAACCGAAGTGCATCCGCTTACGGTGCTTGAAGCAATGGCTTCCAATCTGCCATCAATTGTATTTGATACTGCCGGAACAGGTGAGATTATTGATGACAATATTGATGGAATCAAAACAAAAGCTGATAATCTAAATGAATTTGCTGATTCGATGACAAAACTTATTAATAGTAAAAATATCCGCACCGATATGGGCGAAAAAGCTCTTCAGAAATCTATAAAATATTCCTACTTTGAAACATCAAAAATCATGGCAAAGGCATACGAAAAAGCAATAAATAACCATAAGGAAAGGATACAAAATGAAATTGAATAGAATCTTAGTCACTGGTGGAGCAGGTTATATCGGCTCGCATACTGTTAAGAAGTTAATAAATGAGGGTTATAGAGTTTTAGTTTATGATAATCTATCTGACGGACACAAGGAAGCTGTGCATCCAAAGGCAGAACTAGTTGTCGGTGACATCGGTGACTCCGATAAAATAAACCAAGCTATGAAACGATTTAAACCTGATGCGGTAATCAATTTTGCCGGCTTTATTCAAGTCGGCGAGTCGATTAAAAACCCGGGTAAATATTTTTATAATAATGACTGCTTTGGCATAAATCTAATGGAGGCGATGGTCAAAAACAAGGTTAAATACATTATTTACTCCTCATCAGCCGGAGTTTATGGCGAGCCAAAGAAAGTTCCCATTAAAGAAGATGACCCCAAAAATCCGATCAACACTTATGGCCGCACCAAGCTTGTTTTTGAGTGGATATTGAAATCATATGAAGAAGCATTTGGAATAAAATGGACAGCGCTCCGCTACTTTAATGCTGCCGGCGCCTCAAAAGATGGTGAACTGGGCGAAGATCATATAACTGAAACTCATATTATTCCACTTATCATACAAACCGCGATGGATAAAAACAAGGAATTCAAAATTTTTGGTAATGACTACCCTACTCCCGATGGAACATGTGTTCGTGATTATATTCATGTCGAAGATTTAGCTAGTGCTCATGTCCTTGCATTGGAATATCTTATAAAAACTTCAAAATGCGAGGTATGCAATTTGGGCATCGGAAAGGGCTATTCCAACCAAGAATTGGTCAACGCAGTAAAAAAAGTTTCAAAAATAAACTTCAAAGTCCATTACGGACCTCGTAGGTCAGGAGATCCTGCGCAGCTTATTGCTGATTCGTCTAAGGCAAAACGTATATTGAAATGGCAGCCAAAATATGATAAAATTGAGCGTATTATCGAAACCGCCTGGAAATGGCACATTGGCCATCCAAATGGATATTAAAAAACAATGTCTAATTAACCTAATTTCTAATTGACCTAAATAATGCCTAATGAGTAAATATCTAATTTAAAAATTAATTAGACATTGGGAATTAGTCATTAGGATTTGATTAGGTCAATTAGAGCAATTAGATATTAGAAATTAAGGAAAATATGTCCAAATTAGAAATTTTAACCGAGCCAGATCCCAAGCTTCACGAAAAATGCAAAAAAGTGAAGGTTTTTGATGATAAACTGAAGAAATTGGCTTTAGACATGGCGGAGACTATCAAGGAAAACCACGGCACCATCGGCCTTGCCGCCCCTCAGGTGGGTAATCAGATCAGAATGATTGCTATTGAATACGACCCGAAAAAATATTTGTCCGACGAAGAACTTAAAACCTGCAAAGAAAAACCAATCCCTCTCACCGTCCTTGTCAACCCAAAAATCACTTGGCACTCAAAGGAAAAAGAATTTGGCGACGAAGGATGTTTATCCCTTCCCGATATTGAAATTCCCATCGAAAGAGCGAAAGACATTCATGTGCTCGCCCAAAATCTGGAAGGAAAAAAATTGAAAATCCGCGCTTCGGGATATTTTGCCAGGGTTATCCAGCATGAAACCGACCATCTTGACGGAATCCTGATTACAGATTTATCAAAAGCAAAATTAAACCGCGTTATTTTTATGGGCACTCCCGTTTTTGCCGAAACTATTCTCAAGAGGCTTATCAAAAGCCCGTATCACCCATATCTGGTAATCACCGAGCAAGATCGTCCGCGAGGTCGGGGAAAGAAAATTTTTCCGAATCCGGTAAAAACACTGGCAATTGAACATAAGATTGAAATTTGGCAGCCGAATAAAATATCAGAAATAAAAACACAATTATCCGAACTTGCACCGGATTTGATGGTTGTTGCCGCATATGGACAAATTTTGCCTAAAAGTATTCTGGAAATTCCAAAATATGGCTCTGTTAATGTTCATCCATCGCTTTTGCCTAAGCATCGCGGCCCTTCACCAATTCAAGCAGCGATTATCACCGGAGAAAAAACAACTGGTGTTACAATCATTAAAATGGACGAGAAAATGGACCATGGACCAATACTGAGTCAGGCAGAATTTCCGCTGGATGCAAATATTTCCTATCCGACTCTCAGTGATAATTTGGCACATCTCGGCAGTAATTTGCTGGTGAGAACAATATCCCAATATATAATCGGAAATATTAAGCCAATCGCCCAAAAACATAAACTTGCCTCTTATAATAAATTAATCAAAAAAGGAGACGGCCATATCGACTGGTCAAAAACACCGGAAGAAATCTTAAGATTGATTAAAGCCTACAATCCCTGGCCTGGCACTTATACAATGATACATGGAAAACGTCTTAAAATTTGCCAAGCACATTTGGAAAATGGTAAACTCATAATTGATAAAGTTCAACTTGAAGGAAAAAATGAAATAAATTTTCAGGATTTTTTAAACGGCTATCGTGAAAATCTTGACTTTTTAAGTAAAATCTGATAAATTTAAAAAGACAAAAAGGAATAATAATGTTGAAAATTCGTTTAACCAGGCGAGGCAAGAAAAAACAACCCAGCTACAGAATTGTCATTGCAGAACACACTGCTCCAATTCAAGGTAAATTTATCTCAATTATTGGGACATTTGATCCTTTTACCAAAAAGGTGGTTTTGGATAAGAAGGAAACCGAGGAATGGCTCAAAAAAGGCGCGAAACCTTCCAATACTGTCGCCAAAATATTAAAAAAAGAAGGATTAACACACAAGTCAATTGTAATTAAAACCTATAAAGCTAAAAGTAAATCTCAACTGGAAGAAGAAAAGAAACAAAAAGAAGAAGAGAAAGCCAAAGAAATGGCGGAAAAGGAAAAAGCCAAAGCAGAATTTGAGTTAAAACAAACAGAAGACGCAAAACAAAAAGCGGAAGAAGCGGCAAGCGAAACTCCGGCAGAAACAAAGGAAAATGCCGAATCACCTTCTAAAGAGGAAGGTTCGGCTCCAAAAACACCTGCTGCTGATAGCGGTGATAAAGAAAAGTAATTATCTGGCAGGAAAATGTCGATTCCGAGCCAGTTGCCTGGAATATTTCCGGGAAATGTAAATCAATAAGGAGTTAAAATGGCTGAATTAGATCAAGAATTTGCCGAATACGTTGTTAAGGCGATTGTAGGAAATCCCGACGACGTTAAAGTTGAAAGAAAAATCGACGAAAGAGGCGTTTTATTGGAACTTACCGTAAACCCAGAAGACATGGGAAAAATTATCGGTAAAGAAGGACGCACTGCAAAAGCTTTAAGAACTCTTCTGAGAGTTTTGGGTGCTAAATCAAATGCCCGCATCAACTTGAAAATTGTTGAACCGGAAGGCAGTGAAAAATTTGTAGCGGAAGGCAGTGAAAAAAAAGAACCCAAAGCTTCCAAAGAAGAAGAACAAGCAACAGAAATTATGTAATAAAAATAAAACCTTATATTAAGATAGAAAAGTCGTAGCCACATCTCGACAAGCTCGATGCAAGCATTCGACCCATTCAATGATATTCAGGGTCGTCCTGAGTATAATCGAATGGACGACAAGCTCGATGCAAGCATCAACTTATTGGGAACGTCAACTACGGCTTTTTTATATAAAGGAATTAATATGACAATTAATATCTTGACTCTCTTTCCCAAAATGTTTAAATCGGTTTTTTCGGAATCGATAATCAACCGGGCTCAAAATAGAGGTTTGGTCGAGATAAATATATATAACCTTCGCGATTGGGCACCTGATAAACATAAAACAGTTGACGACAAGCCCTATGGCGGCGGCGCGGGAATGGTGATAAAAGTGGATGTGATAGATCATGCTATCGCTTCGCTCAAACGAAAAACTAAGAACCTGCCTACCGGCAAGGCAGGCGAAAAACTAAAAACTATTTTACTGACACCTCAGGGAAAAACTCTTACACAAAAAAAGGCTAAAACTTTTTCCACTTACTCCGATCTCTTACTTGTTTGCGGTCACTATGAGGGATTTGACGAACGCGTGAGAAAGCTTGTTGACGAGGAAATATCCATCGGCGATTATGTTTTAACCGGCGGCGAAATTCCGGCAATGGTTTTAATTGATTCTGTAACCAGATTAATTCCGGGAGTGCTAGGCAAAAACGAATCCTCCCGGGAAGAATCCTTCTCAATGAATAAATTTATTAAAAACAAACAACTTTCAACTTTCAACTTTCAACTTGATAAACTAATTGAGTATCCCCAATATACCCGCCCGGAAAAATATGCACCTGAAAGCAAGAAATATAAAAAAACCCTCAGTGTTCCAAAAATTCTTCTTTCGGGAAATCATGAAAAAATCCATAAATGGCGAACTAACGAATGCCTAAGACGATCAAAAGATAAATAATTTTGACCTGAATATGGTTGACATCGAGAAAATTTTTTAATATACTTAATAGTGTAAACTTTTTAGGAGGATATCTGAATATTATTGAAAATATTTTAAGACAACTATACAAATCAGTGGCCTGCCCGGTATGCAAACGAAAATACCAATATGGGGAAATAAAACTTCGGGGAGAGTTGAATAACAATTTTATTCTTGAGGCAGCTTGCTCAAATAATCACGAGCCGACAATTACCCTTATAGTTGTTAAATATGATATAAAATCACCAAGAACGAATAGTCCAATGGTCAATTCAATATCATTGAAAGATAAATATCAACTTAGAATTTTTCTCAACAACTTTAATGGGGATTTTAAAAGTTTATTCAATGGGAGAATACAATGAAAATAATTGAACTTCACTCAAAAATTAGAGACATCACTGGTAAAAAAGTCAAAGAACTGAGAAGTAAGGGATTGATTCCGGCAGTTCTATATGGGTCTGGGGAAAAATCGGAAAACCTTACGCTTGATACAAAATCTTTCAAAAAAACTTATGAAGAAGCCGGCTCAAGTGCGCTGGTAGATTTGAAAATTGACGACAAAGAGCCAATTAAAATTCTTATTCATGAGCCTCAAATTGACCCGGTAACAGACGAGCCGCTGCATGTTGATCTTTATAAGGTAAAAATGACCGAAAAAATCACCACCGAAATTCCTTTGGAATTCATTGGGGAATCACCGGCTGTTAAGGACTTGGAAGGAAACCTTATTACAAATAAAGATGCAATCGAAGTAAAATGTCTTCCCGGGGATTTGATTTCGGAAATTAAAGTTGACATTTCAGCGCTTAAAACATTTGATGATTTAATTCATGTCAAAAATCTGTCTGTGCCCGCTAATATTGAAATACTGGATGTCGCCGATGAGATTGTTGCCCAAGTCACTCCGCCTCGATCGGAAGAAGAATTGGAGGCAATGGAAACTGAAGCTGCCGCCGACCAAGAAAAAGAGCAAATTGATAAGATGGAAACTGAAGCTCAAGCCGAAAAAGCTAAAGAAGAGGGAGAAAAAGCCGCAGAGGAAGGCAAAGAAGAAACCGCTAAAGAAGCCCCCGCCAAAGAACCTGCTCAAAAAGAAGATAAAAAATAATATATTAGTATAATAGTTATAAAATTTATAATTATTATTACAATTATAGAATTATGAACTATTATATATTCGTTACCGGCTGCCAACAAAATATTTATGACAGTGAAAAAATAACCCACCTTTTTGAAAAGATGGGTTATTTTAAGTCAAATGAAGAAATGGCTGATTTAATAATCGCGGTCGCCTGCTCCGTTCGCCAGAAACCGGTTGACAGAGTTTTTGGGAAATTGAAAATTTGGAATAAACTTCCCAAAAAACCAAAAATTATCATTGTCGGGTGTGTTCTTCCAAAAGATAAAATAAAACTCAAAGAAAAAGTTGACGCAATAATCGATTCAAAAGATATTGAAAAAAAACTTGAACCATTGTTGCATTGTCTCATTGCTCCATTGTTAAAAAACAAAAAAAATCACATTCAAAATAACAGTAGAGCGATAGGACAATTGAACACCTCGACTTTGCTCGGGGCAGGCAATTATGTTCCAATTATGTTCGGCTGCAACAACTTTTGCTCCTATTGCGCAGTTCCATATACCAGGGGAAGGGAAATTTCCAGACCGGAAAAGGATATTATTACCGAAATTGAAAATAAAGTTAAAAATGGAAAAACTGAAATTATGCTTTTGGGACAAAATGTAAATAGCTATCATCCTGAACTAAAAACTAAAATCGAAAAACTCCCTCCGGGCCAGAGCCCTCTGGGCGAAGGCAATACCATAACTAAAAACTTAAAACAAAATAAATCGCCATTTGCTAAACTACTAAATAAAATTGAAAAAATTAATGGACTAAAGAAAATATCTTTTATGACCAGTCATCCCAAAGATATGTCTGGTGATTTGATTGAATGGATGGCAAAATCATCAAAATTCTCTCGCGAACTACATTTACCTGTCCAGTCCGGAGATGACGAAGTACTTAAAAAAATGAATAGAGGTTATTCTGCCGAAAATTTTATTAATTTAGTCAAAAAGTTAAAAGCTAAAAGCAAAAAGCTGAAATTAAGCACAGATATCATAGTGGGATTTCCGGGAGAAACCAAAAAGCAATTCGAAAATACCGTTAAATTATGCAAAAATATACATTTCGTTAAAGCTTATGTCTCCCAATATTCTCCTCGGCCGGGAACTCCCGCTGCAAAATTGAAAGATAATGTTTCTTCTCTTGAAAAAAAACGCAGATGGGAAATAATAAATGATTTAATTAATAAAAAAAGAGTAAACTGATTTGGTTTACTCTTTTAAATATTTTGAATTTCTAATTTATCCTGCGGTAAATTTCTAATCACCATCAGCAGGTGCTCTTGTTTAACAACCCTATTCCTGATATTCAAAAATTCACATAGGGCATTTCTGACATTTTTCTTTACATAATCAACTTCCCCATCATTATAAAATCTAAAATTTTTTACGACAGCTAGTTTTTCTTTTGCCTTCTCAATGCATATTTTGATTTCATCATCCATCATGTCTTCAAAATCAAGAAGCTCATCAATTTTTTTTATAGCCTGGTCTTTTTTTTCGTTGAAATCTTTTTGCATTTTACTGACCTCGGCAACTTGTCTTGCTTTATCCATTATTTCGCAAAATTTCCTAGAGACTTCTTCTATCATGTCAGGCTCTGGATTATTATTCACCCAGGTTTCAAAAGCTTTGAAAAATATCGGCAGGTTATTTTCCCAGGCAAATTCATCAGCAAAGTTGATTTCAAGAATATCCGTTACTGCCAACAACCTATTTTGAAGTCCATCATAATCTATGTCTTGGGAAATAATATCTTTTTGAATTTCAGAATTGCCATTCACTCTTGAACACTTGGCAATTATTATCTCATTTTTGGTAAGTTCAATAATATCATCATCAATCTCTTTTTTTTGCTGATGATATCCTTCGGCGATATTTTGTCCGAGCAGCAGCCTGTTGCCTCGCACCTCAATTTCATCCTGACGGTTTTTCTTTTGACGGTTTTTATATTCTAATTCTCTTTCTGCGTCTCGAAATTCAGGAGTTCCGGGCGTTAACTTTGTAGCTTCAACTCCTTCTCCAATAATTTTTGATATATTTCCATAATTTCTAGTTGAGCCGTATTTTTGCACTGCACTTTGGATCGGCCTCTTGGAAGACATAATGCATCACTCCTTTTTTAATTTACAAATATTTAACAAAAATTCCCTAAAGACGGGGAATTTTTGTTTTTATTTGGCACCAATATAACACATTTACTTTTTATTTTCAATCATCCCGATTATTTCTTTTAGAAATATATCAAATTTCTTTGCTCCGAGATTGCCTTTTTCACGTTCTCGAACTGCCACCGTTTTATCTTTGACTTCTCTATCACCAACAACTAAAACATAAGGTATTTTTTGGATTTCCGCATCGCGGATTTTCTTGCCCACTGTTTCGTTTTCATCATTTAATTCTGCTCTTAATCCTTTCTCTGCTAAAAGTTTATATATTTCTCGCCCGTATTTAACATGTGCTTTGCCGATTGTTAAAACCTTAACTTGAATAGGTGCAAGCCAGACGGGAAAATTGCCGGCATAATGTTCAATAAGCACACCGATAAATCTCTCAAGCGATCCTAAAAGCGCTCTGTGAATCATGATCGGCTCTTGTTTTTGCCCTTTTTGGTCAATATAAAACATTTTAAATCTTTCAGGAAGGTTGAAATCAACTTGAATAGTTGTGCACTGCCAAGCTCGCCCCAAACAATCTTTGATTTTTATATCAATTTTCGGTCCGTAGAATACTCCCTCTCCAGGATCAATTTGATATTTCAATTTTTCCGATTTCAAGGCGTTTTCAAGGGCATTTGTAGCTTTTTTCCAATTATTATCGCTTCCAACTGCTTTATCCGGCTTGGTTGAAAGATAAATGTCATAATCTTTAAAACCGAATATTTTCATAATTCTAACGGCAAATTTTACCAATTTTCTGATTTCTCCTTCAATTTGATCAAGCCGGCAGAAAATATGCGCATCATCCTGGGTAAAACCACGCACCCGCATTAAACCATGCAGCACACCTGATTTTTCAAAGCGGTAAACTGTTCCAAACTCGGCATATTTTATTGGAAATTCTTTGTAAGAATGAAGGTGAGTTTCATAGATTTTGATATGCCCCGGACAATTCATCGGCTTAACCAGAAATTCCTGTTCTTCGGCTTTGAACGGCTGATACATATTTTCCCGATAAAATCCCAAATGACCGGATGTTTTCCACATTTCTATTTTGGCAATATGAGGAGTCTCGACCATTAAATAGTTATCTTTCATTAACTCGCTTGTCAGATAGTTCTTTATTAGATTTCTAATCAGGGCACCGTTTGGATGCCATAGGGGAAGACCGGCACCAAATTCCTCGTTTATACTGAAAATATCTAGCTTCTCGCCAATAATCCGATGGTCTCTTTTTTTTGCTTCCTCCAACATCAAGAGATGCTCGTCCAGTTCTTTTTGGGTTCCGAAACATGTGCCATAAATTCGCTGCAGCATTTTATTTTTTTCACTCCCTCGCCAATAGGCGCCGGCAACCGATGTCAATCGAAATGGTCCAATTTCTTTTAATGATTTTAAATGAGGCCCGGCGCATAAATCGATAAATTCACCAGATTTATAAATGCTTACTTGCTTTTTGCCATTGGCTTTTAGCTCTTGGATTAATTCAATTTTATAAGATTGATTATTGTTTTTAAAAAACTTGAGTGCCTTTTCAATGCTCCATTCTTCATGTTCAAATTTATAATTCTGTGATTGGATTTTGTGCATAATCTTTTCAATCTTTTTTAAATCCATCTCAATCAGCGGTCGGTCCAAATCAAAATCATAATAGAAACCGTTTTCAATTGACGGCCCTATCGCTAATTTTGCTTTGGGAAAAAACTCAACGACAGCCATTGCCATTAGATGACTGCAAGAATGCCTCATGGTGTCTAGTTTTAAATCGCTCATAAAAACCTCCATCTAGCTATTGGCCATTAGCTTTTGGCTATTAGCTGTTTGATTTTAATTTATTTATCAATGAATTAATCATTGCTCCTAATTCATTTATTTCATTCATTGAATTATCATATTCTTTCTTATTAATATATTCTAATTCAATTGATATTTCTAATATTGCAACTACTTCATGAACTGATTTTAATGACATAATTAGAAATCTTCTATATTCAATGTCTGATTTACTTGCACATCCCTCGGCGATATTCAAATTAATACTTATTACTGCCCTTCTCAGTTGCGAAATTAAACCAAAAAGTTCGTCTTTGGGAAATTTTTTCGTCAGTTTATAAATATCTTTTATTAATAATAACGATTTTTGCCAGATTTTAAGCTTTTTAAACTTGTGCATACAATTTCATTTGTCTAATGGCTAATAGCAAAAAGCCAATAGCTTTTTAAATAAAAATCCGACTCTCGCTCGGGCCCCGCCTTGGCGGGGGGTTCCACCCAAGTTCTTTAAATCGGACTCATGCACTTTATTTCGCAAAATGCTTGAAAGCGCCCGGGTTCAATGGATGGTTGGTCCATGTCAACACCCAGATTTAGGTTATTTATATCTTATCAAATTAATAATCAATGTCAAATACCGAAATATCTTGCATAAAGAAAGGTATTATATTATAATCAGGTGTTCTAAGGGGAACTTTAAAAATTTAGATAAAGGCGTGAGAAGAATGTTTGAATTCGGGGATTTCTTAGATTGCATAGGGACTCTTTCAAAACAAAAGACATTCAACATCAAACAAAAATACCTATCAAACCTGGATATCTATCTCTTTATTGATATGGATTTATCACTCATAAAAAACAACCATTGGAATATGCTTGCAAGCATTTTTCCCGGATGCGTGAGGCTCATCAATTCGGATATTGATAAAAAATATCTCGATAAATTTCATGATGGCAAAATGACTATTCACGATGAAAAAAACTGGATAATAGAAAAAATTGAGTTATACAAAGAGCTCAAGGTGACAAAAAATCAAATCGTCGAAGCATCTAAACTTTTAAGGCTCCGCCAAAATTCCAAGGAATTTATCGGGCTCTTTAAAAAGAGAAACACTAAAATCATCTCTTACGGCATCTACGACCTCATCAGGGAATTCACCAATTCAAATAATCTCGCTGACATCGAGATATTTGCGAATCATTTAATTTTTGATGAGAACGGCATTGTTAAAGACTTCAAGGCAGACAAGATTGTCGTTCCGAGTAATAAAGGAAAAATACTTACTGATTTTTGCCGCGACAACAATATCAATCTCGATTCAGTCGTGGTTGTCGGGGATTCCAAGGGTGATGAAAGCATGTTTCTCGAGGAACCTTTAAACATTCTTATCAGTTCCAACGGCAACGGCTATGACATCAAAAATGTCGATATCATCTTGAAATCGACAAATTTCAAGCCGCTTGTCAATCTTTTCAAAAATGGAAATCCAAGCTTGGAAAAAAGAAATATGTTTTATTAAACAATAAACAGCATTACTTTATAATAATGCTGTTTTTTTATTAAAAAAAGAGGGACAGAAATCCCTCTTGTTAATAAAAAATTTTTAAATTATGCTGCTATCGGATCAATTAATCTTGCTCCCTTGATAGATTTCCATTTATTGCAGCTTCTTTTTCCTTGCCGGCAGACGAGGTCAACCTCACAGGATGGTCCGGCGTATTTAAACAGGTTTGGTGCTTTGTCCACTACCAAATCATACATTTTATTAGCTAAAACTCTTATCTCCCACTGTGCCCGGGCGCATTTTCTTTCCTTGAAGAAATTATAGAGCGATCGCGGGTTCATGGAAACAACAATTTTGGTTGCGCAGGCATTCGGCAATTCGTAGCGGGCATCTTCTGCCGGAACACCCTTCTCGACATAAAACTTATAATCACCGTAAATATACTTCATTGCCTTTAAAAACCTCTCCTTGCACTCAGGAATCGCGGCAATTGTTGCCGGCATGATATATTCAAAACTATCTTCATCCTCGATTTTCACATAGCGCTGGGACTGCTGTGAAAATGAGGCAATGCGGTGCCGCACCAACTGATGCGAGCCTGCCCGGGAAAAAAACTCAATTGCAAAAGTAAAAAGCGCATGCTCGATTGTCGATGTGTGCCCGGAATTAATCACCTGATCAATCAAATTCCTCATTATTTTTTCAGATAATTTTTTCTTCAGTTCCTTTGCCCCGATTGCGCTGTAGCACTGCCGAATCGCCGCTGCAATGATTTGTTCGGCATCATGGGTATAGCCGATAAGCTCAACATGCAACTTAACCAGTTTTGGCATATTTTATCCTCCTTAATATTTTTAAGTTATCCCTTTACCGTCGACAATATCAAAATAATAATTCAATTTCAATGTTTTAATGTTACATGCTGCATGTTATATGCTACATGATTTACTTTCCCGTACTGCCAAATCCCCCATCGCTTCTTTCTGTTTTAGATAAATCATCCGCTTCTTTTATTTCTATATCCGGATAGGCAACAATAATCAGTTGACCGATTTTATCTCCGATTTGATATTCATTTTCTTTTTTATTATTTTTTTT
>Ga0105099_10000263_pt1 | contig 35512 bp, 37 predicted proteins | sample PPLLak3cmMay2015_2_FD_79138 | JGI IMG/M metagenome (GOLD analysis project Ga0105099, IMG submission 79138) | Freshwater sediment microbial communities from Prairie Pothole Lake near Jamestown, North Dakota, USA - PPLs Lake P8 Core (1) Depth... | ecosystem: Environmental > Aquatic > Freshwater >... | reverse complement strand
GCTATGCGACTATAGAAAAGCAGCATTGCTGCGAACTATTTGTAGAATAGGCGATTACATTTTAGCTAGAAGCAGCATCGCTGCGACCTATTGATTTTAGATTTTTTTCTCGGTTAATAATGTTTGAATATATATGTTACAATGTTGTTTATCTAAGAGATTTAACGCTAGCATGTCCTGCGGACTATGCTACGCTAAACGACATTGATATATGTTAGTTTGCAAGATGTTATTCGTATTGTTTATCAGTCAATAATTTGAACCTAGCTGTTAAATGAGATCATCTTAAATGCCTCAAATTGATTAAGCCATTCTTCGGCTTCGTAAGGATTTGCAAACCTCCAAAATGCTTCTGCTTTTGGTGTCGTTTTGGCTTCAAAACTATTATTTTTAAAACCATAGGTTTGAGTTATTATGCTGTATTTCTTTAACCATATACGCCTGGTAAGTTTGCTATATAAATTCGCATTCTCTATGGGCTTGGGATAATACATCTTATTACCATCCTCATAAGCAAAGGTCCAAAGTTCATTCGAGGATATTTTACCTGCATGCCAGAGCTTGATAACGGCACTACTTGTTTCTTCATGCCTAAGATGTTTTGTATATTCCCCCGCCGGGTTATGTGTAATTATGAGGTCAAAATCCTGCGAGGGTAGTAATTCCATTATAGTGCGTTCAATCTCATTCTCTACCAATGGATTTTGTTCAGGGTCATCATCAAGATTTCCCATTATCCCTTCTGATTTTAGTATCTTTAGTGTTTCATAAAACTTAGGGGCACGATCTGTATCGTTTCCTCTGCAAAGACAAACAACAAAAGTATTCCATGAAGGATTACTCAATATTGTTCCACCTGCCCATAACGTTTCATCATCGGGGTGAGCAACAATAACAGCAACATTCTTCGATTTTTTCCAATCCATGCTTGTTGATATTGAGAATTTCTATTTAACTAGTGTTATGTTAAGTATTATTACGTTTTTTAACCGACAGGTTAACCCGTCGGTTGTAGCCCTGAATGCTATTACGTCATCGTATGATTAACATAATACTAGTAATATACTTACACTGCTATAATCAATTGTAAGAACCGCTAAAGTACTCTTCAACAAAAGCATGTTGTTCGTTTTGAGTCATCTTATCGGCAGATTTAACTTCAATTTTAATTTTCTCAAATAAATGGTTGTCCTTTAAGGTGTTGAACAGCTCGTTTTTAGCACTTGTTGGTCCGAATAAAACAACTTCATCATAATCTTTGATTACGGTGCTTAACTTCTTGAAGAAAGCTGAAAGAAAACTTTGCTCTTTGCTAAGTTTAAAGCTTTCATCCTTATATGAGTCTTGTTCTTTCTCTTGACCCTTCGATTCCGATTCAATCGTTTTTGTGACCATTGAATCATTTGTTAACTCTATAAGGTGAGCAATTGAATGATCCATCCAAATGCCTAATCGTTTTTTCGTTTTCATTTTATATCTATTTTATTGTTGATGTTTTTACATTTTCAAATGAATCTGAAATTTTGAACTATGTGAAAACTGTACATATATAATGCTCAATCTAGTCGTCGCATTAGTTTATTATACTTCAACTTTACTTTCTGGCCATTTCCAGTCGCTGATCTCAGGCATATCTACACCATGAGTTGATATGTAATTTTTGTGTTGCAAAATTCTGCTCTGCATGGCTTGTTTTACAGGAATCCCAATTTTTTCAAGTATGGGTACACGATCAATCACATCCATCACCAGATGGAACCGATCAAGATCATTCATCACAACCATATCAAACGGAGTTGTAGTCGTTCCTTCTTCCTTATATCCTCGCACATGGAAATTATAATGATTACTGCGCCTATATGTCATACGGTGAATCAACCATGGATATCCATGGAATGCGAAAATAACAGGTTTGTCCTTTGTGAAAAGAGCATCGAAATCTTTATCAGATAAGCTATGCGGATGTTCACGTGCCGATTGAATAGTCATTAAATCGACTACATTGATAACTCGCACTTTAAGATCAGCAAAATTTTGTCGAAGAATATCTACTGCTGCTAAAACTTCCAGCGTTGGAACATCTCCTGCGCAAGTCATAACAACATCAGGATCAAAACATATATCGTTACTTGCCCATTCCCATATTCCAATTCCTGCAGCACAATGCTTTTCCGCAGCATCAATATTGAGATATTGAAGGGAAGGTTGCTTTCCTGCGATGATAACATTTACATAGTGGCGACTTCTTAAACAATGGTCGGTTACTGAAAGCAGCGTATTGGCATCGGGTGGCAGGTAAACACGGATGATCTCAGCCTTTTTATTTATGACATGGTCAATAAAACCAGGATCCTGATGGCTGAAACCGTTATGATCTTGACGCCAAACATGGGAGGTAAGCAGATAGTTAAGTGATGCAATGGGTTTGCGCCATGGAATGTGTTTTGAAGTTTTTAACCATTTTGCGTGTTGGTTAAACATCGAATCGATAATATGTATAAATGCCTCGTAGCATGAAAACAGTCCATGCCTACCCGTGAGAAGATAGCCCTCTAGCCAACCCTGGCACATATGTTCGCTGAGGACTTCCATAACCCGCCCTTCATGGGCTATATGATCATCATCAGGCAGTATTTTTCCAATAAATACTCGATTTGTTTCTTCAAATAAAGCGTTAAGCCGATTTGATGCCGTTTCATCGGGGCTCATAATTCGGAAATTCCGGTTTTCGGCATTCAACTTTACTACATCTCTTAGGAATTCACCCATTACTCGAGTTGCTTCATTTTCTGTTCTCCCAGGTATTGGGACATTAACTGCATATTGACGAAAATCAGGCATATTGAGATCTTTGAGCAGAGTTCCTCCGTTGGCATGAGGGTTTGCACCCATGCGTTGCGCCCCTTTTGGAGCGAGATCAGATAGTTCAAATCTTAATTTCCCGTTTTCATCAAAAAGTTCATCAGGCTTATAGCTTAGCATCCACTCTTCGAGCATCCTGATATGTTCAGGCTTGGTGGCCAATTCAGCTAAAGGAACCTGATGTGAACGAAACGTACCCTCAACCTGAAAGCCATCAACTATTCTTGGTCCTGTCCAACCCTTCGGTGTGCTTAGTACAATCATTGGCCATTGCGGAGGCTGGGTGAAACCATTTGAGCGTACATCTGACAGAATGGTTTGAATTTCAGCAACTATAATATCCAAGGTTGTTGCCATTTGACGATGCATTTTTATTGGATCATCGCCCTCCACAAAAAACGGTTTATACCCATAACCAACCATTAAGCTGGTTAGCTCATCTTTGCTTATTCGTGCCAGTACTGTTGGATTTGAAATTTTATATCCATTCAGATGTAGAATTGGCAGAACAACACCATCGTGTAATGGGTTTAAAAATTTATTGGAGTGCCAGCTTGTTGCAAGCGCACCTGTTTCAGCCTCACCGTCACCTATAACACAACATGCTATCAAATCAGGATTATCAAAAACAGCACCATAGGCATGTAATAGGGAATAGCCTAATTCACCTCCCTCATGTATCGATCCAGGAGTTTCAGAACCAACATGACTAGATATTCCCCCTGGAAAAGAAAACTGTCTGAATAACTTTTTCATACCAGCTATATCCTGAGTAATATCAGGGTATATCTCACTATAGGTACCTTCAAGATAAGTATTAGCAACCAACCCTGGACCGCCATGTCCTGGTCCTGCAATATAAATTACATTCAAATCATGTCTTTTAATTAATCGATTCAGGTGTACATAAATAAAATTAAGACCCGGTGTGGTACCCCAATGACCGATAAGCCTTGGTTTGATTTGTTTGAGTTTAAGTGGTTGCTTTAAAAGAGGGTTGTCAAGGAGATATATTTGTCCAACAGATAAATAGTTCGTAGCACGCCAATAAGCGTTAATTCTTTCAACTTCAATATCCGAGATTGGAGATGATGTATTCAACCCTGAAATATCCATAGATCAGTATCATTATTCTATTTCACAACCTTTTGTTTTGTGTCTATTGGAAGTATTCCTGCCATTTCTCCAATAATGTTTACCAATTCTGTTCCTGTCGGAATTACTATTTTTGCATTTTTTTCGAGAGATGCTTCAACAGCCTCTAGTTTTCTTAGTAATTGAGCATTTCCAACGAAATATTTATCGGCAGCTTCGTTCACCAGTCTTATGGCCTCGGCTTCACCTTCCGCATGTAATATTTTTGACTGTTTAAAACCTTCAGCCTCTTTAATTTTTGCACGTTTTACACCATCGGCAACTGTTTCTGCCGCTGTAGCATAATCAATGGCCGCAATTTTTTCATTTTCAGCTTTAACCACTTTATTCATGGTTTCCTGAACATCTTTGGGTGGATCAATCTCCTTTAGTTCTGTTCGAACAATTTCGATACCCCAGCTCTGGGTTTCGTTATGCAGCGTTTTATAGAGTTCGGCATTAATTTTTCCTCGTTCGCTATTGGCTGATTTGAGCGTTAGCGTTCCGATAATATTACGAAGCGTGGTGCGGGCGAGGTTTACGATTTGCCATCGGTAGTTATTGACATTGTAGATCGATCCTTTAACGCTTTCCTCATCAGCTTTAACCCTAAAATAAACCTGAGCATCGACGCTAGCATTTAAATTATCGTTGGTAATTATTTCCTGCGGTTCAGCATCCACCATTTGTTCAGTTACATTTACTATAAATATCTTATCGATAACTGGAATTATCCAATGAAACCCTGGATGAGCGAAATTATGATACTTCCCTAACCTTTCAATTAAACCACGTTGGGTTGGTCGTACAATTCTAATTCCGATGAGAAATAGAATTATTACAAAAATGATTAAATACAAATAGTTCATTTCAACTTCCTTTCTTTAATATATAATTGTTATCAAATTACATTCAGATTATAGCAATGAACTCGAATAGTGTTAAGATTCCGACCATGCACTAATCATTAAAGCAATTTATATTGGCTTTAAACTTAGTATTGCAATAGCCCAAATCATTAAAACTAATGCGGCAATTATAAAAAATGAATTTTTTAATACTATTATTTTTTTCATCATTAAATATTTTGTTACCTGTTATTATCATCTTTACAGTTAATAATAAAAACACCCATGATATATTATTTCATAACTTCGTTGAGTTAGCAAACTCGATTTTGTTAATTATACCATGGGTGTCCTAACCAATTAATAACTCTTCAATGATTGAATAAAATTAGTTTATCCAACAGCTGAAAGCATTACACAATTCATAATAAGAGTTACATCATTCACACATTTTTATTTTGATTAAGCAGTAAAAAAACCACGCATTTTTGAGATGCGTGGCGATGTTTTTTATTTAATAAATTCTGCAAACTGAATAATAATATTCATAACTACTCACCATGGAGATCACAGAGTTTTCTTTCAATAATTGTTTCACCAGTCACAGAAAAATAATCTTGAAACAACTTGGCAAGCTGGTTTATGACATGCAATACCAATATATTTTTTTTAATAATCATCTCTGTACTTCTCTATGTTCCCTGCCTGCCTCAGCTCGGCGGGCAGGTCTGTGTTTTTTTATTTTTTATTTCGTCTAATGCTGAATAGTTTAATATTCCAATTTAATATTAAAGATACATCAGTGAAAATAACTCTTTTAAGTCAGGAGATAATATCACTTCAATTCTCCGATTGGCCGCACGTCCTTCAGCGGTATCATTCGTTTTTACAGGATGAAACTGCCCCTTACCTGATGCAGTGATACGATTTGAATCAAATCCATAGTCATTTGTTAAAAGACGTACAATGGAAGTAGCCCTAGCGGTGCTAAGATCCCAATTATCTTCATACTCCTTTGTTTTAATCGCTACATTATCGGTATGACCCTCAATTACAACGTTAATATCCTTGGTGTTTTTAATTACATTGGCAAGCGTTTTAAGTGCCTCTTTGCCCTTTGGGTCAATGGCATCGCTCCCCGATTTGAACAATAATTTTTCTTGGAGCGAAACGTAAACGTTTCCGTCTTTAATGTAAACGCTCAGCTCTTCGGTGGTATAGTTCATCAACGCATCGACTATTGATTTCATGAGTTTAGCCATAACATCATTCTGCGTTTTAATCAGATTATTAAGGTTTTTTAACCGTGATGCTTGTTCGGCAATGGTCATTTTTGAATTGGCTGAAAGTACCTTCAAATCATTCTCAATCATCGCATTTTCATTCTTCAGAGTCGTTTTCTCTGCGTTAAGATTTTTCACATTTAATTGACAATCATTCAGCTGATTCATGGTGCTCCGGTTCTCCTCTTGCAGTTTATCGGCATTTGCTCTTGAGGCTATAAGGTCTTTACTCGGCCCGCACGAAGTGAATATCGAACCCAAAATAATGGATGATAATGCAAGGAAATAAAATGGTTTTTTCATTTTTTGTATTTTTAGTGAAAATTAGCTGCACAAAGTTGAGCGCAACTGACGTAATAATCATTACATAACTTTCGGTAAGAGTTACATTATTCACACTTTTGAACGGTTTGTGAAATTAAAAAAAGCCTCACATCGCTGTAAGGCTCTTAGCAAGAAACGGCCATATATAGCTATGCAAGCTTAACATTTACGGCATTTAACCCTTTTTTTCCTTCCTCAATGTCAAAAGTAACCTCGTCATTCTCTCTAATACTATCTTTTAAGCCTGTTGAATGCACAAAGTATTCCTTTGAGTCTTTTTCGTCTTTAATGAATCCGAATCCTTTCGAATCATTATAAAATTTCACTGTTCCTTTGCTCATGATTTTTAAATTTAATTGATGTTAGTTAAAAGCCTTGCTTTGTTTTGTTAATGTAATTGTTTTTAATTGATGTTTTTTTGTTAAAATATTCTTTAATGAATTTTTGCGAAATTGATTGGTTGCAACGTGTTATTGGTCATTCGACGGAGCGGCATTTTTACAAAATCTTTGGAATCGCTCAACTCATTGTTATCGTTCTCCATGATCAATCGCGCCATTAGGTAGCTTACCGTTGATTCAGCACCCTGGTTTAGGTTTACATGAGTTTCCTCCAAACCGTCGTAGCAACCGCCAGTACATGGATTGTAAACAATTTGATGCAATCGATTTTTCCCCAAGAACCAGTTAAATGCTATCTCTCTCTTCGAGCGATAATCCTCATCCTTAAACACCTCATAGAATTTGCTTAAGGTCATAATAGTATAAGCAACATCAATAGGTTGTTCGCCAAAAGGCTCGCGGACTTCACCCTTACGAAGCCAGTTCTTGTTAGAAATAACTTCGATTCCGTTTTCATTGAATGTTTGCGAAATCAAAAACTTTAAAGATGATTTGGCAATATCTTTATAAGTTACCTCACCGGTTATTAGCCATGCGAATAGCATTGCCTCCGGCAAAATGCTGTTGGCATAGGTGAGATATCCTTCGAACCACTCCCATTCATTGTTGGCTTCATGCACATACATTTGAACTAATCGATCGGCTAGCAATTTAATGAGTGATGTATTTTCGGCAGATTGTTTGGTGCTATTATAGTAATACAACCCTTTTATGGCAAAGGCCATAGCCCTTGTAGAATGGACTTTCCTGATGTGAAAATTTGCTTCCTTAAATATAATATTTGCTTCAACAATGAGCTCATCAGGTAATATGTTTGCCAATGAGATCAAATACCCTAAAGCCCATATAGCCCTTCCATTAGCATCGTCTAAATTGGTATCTTTATTTTGATTGGTGAATTGATTGTCGCTATCGACATAGTTTAGGAAATCACCATCCGATTGCTGACAAAATTTTATAAAGCGGAGGTACTTACTTATGAGGGTAAGGCTTTCCGCATCGCCGGTTAACTTAAAATACATACATATCGCCACCAGTGCTCTAGCATTATCATCTAGGGTATATCCGGTACTGATATCGGGTTGGTTGATTTTTGAAAACTGAATAATACCTGTTTTCGTTGTCATTAACTTCAAATGGTTCAAGTTAATTAACGGCATATTATAGTGTAGTAAAATATTATCGTTAGTAATACTATCGAAAAGCATTGCATGAGCAACTGCTGAATTCTCCCAAGCGGTAGAAACTATTTTCTGCAAAGTATTTGTGCTGATATTCCTTCGCAACGGTTCATCGCTTAGTAAACGAATAACAGCATCGGCAAGTTGTTTAGAGTTTTTGAAATCGAAAAGAATACCTGTATCCGATGTTAAAATTTCGCGTGCATGAGGAATCGGTGTAGAAATAATTGGACAAGCGCAACTCATCGCGTACACAAAAGTTCCGCTAACAGCTTGATTTGGATCGGTTGAAGTGAAAAGATAAATATCGGATAGCTGCAAGTACTCAAGTAATTCGGGCAATGCTAAATAGCTGTTGATAAACTTTACATGATCGTGGAGACCCAGCTGTTTAACTTTTTCCTCAAGCATTTCGCGGTATTCCTCCCCCTCGTTTTTTACAACTTCGGGGTGCGTTTTACCAATAATTAGAAATATTACTTCGGGGCTCTGCTCAACGATTGCGGGTAGTGCCTCCAAGGTTGTTTCGAGGCTTTTTCCAGAGCTGAGAAGACCAAATGTTGAAAGAACCTTTCGATCCTTTAGCCCATATTTTTGTTTTAAAAAATCTTCGCCTGAATGAGGAACCAAATGGGTTCCATGTGCTATCACCGATATTTTATCCCTTGACAATCCATAATCGTTAATTAATGTTTCTGCTGAGCTATTGGTCATTACAATTATTGATTCGCAGGCAGCTACAATATCTTTTACTTTAGCTTTTAACCGTTCATCGGGATTGGGAAGAACGGTATGAAAAACGATTACGATGGGCTTTGAAAGCGCATACAAAAAATGAAGAAATGGTTGTTCTTTACCACGATAAAAGCCAAACTCATGCTGAATTAATACAATTTTAATTTTAGCATTGGCATTTATTCGTTTAGCCAAATCACCATATTCACTATCATTTGTAGTATTTAATGTGTACTCAACTTCCTCAGGGTAATTATAGTTCATAATACCTGATTCCAATGCGCAAACCTTAATCGATAGTGAATTGCTGAATTTATTGTTAAGCGCTTTTGTCAAATCCTGCGAATAGGTTGCTATTCCACATTCTCTCGGAGGGTATGAGGTGATAAATAAAATTTCCGTCAAATCTTTGATTTGACCTTTTTTGGTATCTTTAATACTCTTTATCTGAGAAATTTTTGGAGATACGTAACTATCTCTGCTTAACAATTCTACATATCGCCTTCCATCTTCGAGCTGACTAGGAATAGTTTTATTTTTCATTCTTCGCGGTATGATTTAATAATTCAGATATCAGAGAGGATAAACTCACAGATGCACAAGCTATTCGTTCATCAGCCGCACCATAATAGATATATAGAGTATCGCCAAACAATGCAGTACCTGTTGGGAAAACAACATTATTTACATCACCATTTAATTCCCATTCAAGTTCAGGGAAAAACAGCGGTTTTGGCAATCGGGCAATTACTCTCGCAGGGTTCTCAAGATCGAGTAAAGCCGCAGCACAGGCAGAATAAATAAGGCCCCTTTCTGTCTCTTCAACTCCGTGATAGATTAATAGCCAACCATGTTCTGTTTCAATAGGGGGGCAGCCACTACCTACATAGTTTAGCTCATGCTTATAAATAGGATCGAGCACAATATGCTCATGAAAGTTATTGAAGTATTTTTTCCAGAAATCGTGTGTGAGCTCCTTTATACTTTTTATATAAACGATTTGAATACCTGGCCTAATTCTATGGAAAAATACCAATTTGCCTTTGATTCTTCGAGGGAAGAAAACCACATTCTTATCCCATAAAATCATTTTTTTATCGGGATCGGCTTTTTCATAATAAAAAAGTTGGTTACGATAATAATTCTCATTCACTTTTCCGGAGGACTCGGCAAGGAATACAAATTCAGCATAGGTTATATCAGGGGTTATAATTCCTTGCTTTTCAAAATGTACTAAATCTTTTGAAATGGCTAGTGCTCCCCGAGCGTTTATCCCATCGTATGCGGTATATGTTAAGTAGTATAGATCCTCAATTTTTACAATTCGAGCATCCTCAACCCCTTGCGATTCATAATCAAAATCAGGAACCATAATAGGCTTTTCCCATCTCTCCACAACCGTTAGAGGACCTTCAAGTTTGCAATACCCAATAGTTGAATGATTTCCATTCCTTACAGCCCTGTAAAAAATATGAACGTTTTTCCCCTCGCGAATCACAGCTGGATTGAGTACGCCTTCGTTCTCAAATTCCAAATCGGTTTTTGAAATTATTATGCCTTCTCTTTTAACCTCTATCATGATTTCTTTTTTAGTTTTTTTAGAATTGGTTCAATGCTTAATAATGGAGGCATGGTATCCCCTAATAAAAACCCCCAAGGTTTTAATGATTCAATATTGTCGCAGATGAGCTTTACGATGGCAAGCAATGGTATGGAAAGAAACATACCTGGGATACCCCAAATAACATTACCTACAATTACCACTATTACCGAAAAAAGCGCATTGATCTTCACTTTTGAGGCAACAACTAATGGCACAATTAAATTATTGTCGATTAACTGGACGATATAGTATCCGATCAAAACGTAAATAGAATACCACGCTGATGTTTTGGTTACCAAGGCAACTATCATTGGTAATGCAACCCCAACAATTCCTCCGATATATGGAATAAGATTAAGTAAAGCACCAATGATACCGAGGAGAATGGCATATTCAATACCAAATATCAAAAGAACCACAGTATTGAGTACAGCTACCATTATAAATTCGATAACCAATCCTACAAGATAGTGCTGTATAACCGTTTTGGTTTGGCTAACAATTTTCCTCACCTGATCTTGGTGATTTGTTCCAAAAAGTTTATGAATAAAATCAAGGATTAGGGGTTGATAAAAGAGGATCATAAAAATGTAAACTGGCACCAATAACAATACCAATAAACCACTACCAATACCCGAAAGGGTTTGTCCGATTGCAGCACCGCTTGAGCTGATAAGTTCATTTTTGGTTTTTACAATCCATTCATGAATTTTTACTGGATTTATGTCGAAGGAGCTAGCCGCCCAAGAGATAGCATCGTTGAGTAATATGGTGAATTTATCAACTAGTATAGGCCACGAATCGCTAAAACGGCTTGCCTGAGAAATGAATAGCGCACCAAAGGCTGCAATAACAATAAAAGTTATGGTTAAAGCAATTATAATAGCGATTACCCTGTTAATTCTTATTCGTACAAAGAAATTAACAATTGGGTTTAGTAAAATAGCAATTATTATTGCAAAAATGAGCGGTACAACAATGCTCTTTGCGATGTAAAGCAAGCCAAACAATGCAATTAAACCAATAAATATTATAATGGTTTTTAGGTATGATGGTAGTTTCAGTTCAGTATTAATTGCGTTCATCGGAATGTACCCCTTTTTTCTTGAAGAGTAGTTGTAGAATATATTGACCAAATGTTTTGATCTCGTTGGGATGGTTATTTACAGCACTTGTAACGCCTAGCTGTATAATAAATCCCAAGAGTTTTCGAAATAAATTGCCTGATCCGCCCACAACTATTTTTTTTGAAAGATAGCCTGTGCCTAACCCAATGGCGGCACCTAAAACATTATTGATCAAATTTGGAGAGGTGGCAATATCTTTTAACGAACTCTTCAGTAGGTTAATAGGCTTAAAACTTTCGTAGGTTATGTAGAATTGCTCCTTTAAAAGTTCAGCCTGAAATACTTGTTCAGCCTGCAAAAGCTCAATGGCATTTCTAAGCTCCGATGTGTTGTTAATGCTTTGCATACTCTTTTATTTAAGTACATTTTTGATAATCGCATTACAGATATACCTTTTCAGTTTTTTATGAAATATAAAATGAAAGGCAATCCCCGCAATAACGTAAAAAGCGGAAACCACAAAAAAACCTATATATATTTCGCCAAAGATTTTACCAAGCCAGAAAGCCAGACCCAGATTTAAAAAAATCATGAATGAGGCTATTAGTACGAAAACAACAGAGTGGGGGATGAACGATGATATAACATCGGAACCTTTATCTAACGCTTTTAGCTTAGCTATTTCAATGCTAGTCTTACCATACTCAAGCGACCTCTCAAGCAGCAGTTCAATTAACTTTTTATTCTCTTCCATGGCTTTGACGATATTTTTTTCAGCAGCTTAACGTTTTTGAGGATACCCTAAATTGAATTGCCTATAAATTGGTGCACCGATAATTTTAAAAAATTCAATCCAGGATTACTCAACAATTCAACATATAAGAGGGTTCTGCTAAGTTTTTCGCAGTAGAATCTTTATGTTCAGATAGCTACTTCTTATGCTTATCTTTTATTTTGCCCGAATTTGCACCATTCGGATTATTATGATGCCCTTATGCTTGCCGCTGCCCTTTTTTAGCCAGCGCAACGCATGAAGTGGTTACAGTCAAAGGGCTAAGCACAAGGCTAATGTTATGATAATCATACTATGACGTAATAATATTCAGAGCTATAACCGACGGGTTAACCCGTCGGTTACGTAATAATACATACTTAACATTACACTAGTATAGTAATTGTTTTAATTATTCTCATACTTTGAGTTTGTATTACCTTGCAAAAAAAGGATCAAGTAATCGGTAATCAGATTCAGCTCTTAACATCATGAAATTCCTTTTCAACCTTGGCTTTACCCTTTTCAGCAAAATCGGAAACTTCCTCTTTAACCTCTTCAAATTTTTCTGACATGCTTTCAAGAAATTCATCGAGTTTCTCTTTTATTGTGTCACCGTAGTCCTCACCCTTTCTTGTTATTTTTTTTCGAGTATTCGAACCCTTATCGGGAGCAAATAGTATCCCTAACAATGCACCAGCGGCAACGCCAGCCAGTACGCCTAAAAAAATTTTTCCTGAGCTCATAATTCTTTTTTATTGATAATGATTAATACAACGATTTCAAAGCACTCTTCTTCCCTGAATTACCCTAAGTATTACTGCAATAATTGCAATAACCAGAAGGATGTGTATTATGCTTCCTGCATTATAGCCAACATACCCAATTGCCCAAGCAATAAGAAGGATTACGGCTACGAAATAAAGTAGATTTCCCATGATTTCTTGTTTTTAATATTTGTTTATACCAATATCACTATTAGTAATATAATCAGTAAAATACCACCGATCGAAATGTAAACACCTCCATGCCTGTGATTTTGTTGCTCTGGCTGCACTACTATTTGTTGTGATTTTTTCTTGTTCGATGAATTCAGCTCTGATTTATTCAAATCAATTTTTTCGGTTACCAATGGTTTGGAAGATTTTACTTCAATCCGTTCTATTGGCTTAATTGAAGATAGCGAGGACTCCGAAGTTGTTTTCTGCGCCATCGTTTGGATTGGTAAGAATGTTAGGGTCAAACTAGCTGCCGCTAAACATAAAATAATTTTTTTCATGATAATCAATTTTAAGTATGTTAATTAGTCTGCTTTTCTTTCTTGAATAACACGTTGTATAACCAAAACGAATGCAATTACAAGAAGAACATGTAAGAAACCACCTACATTAAAACCTAAATATCCGATCGCCCAAACCAAAATGAGGATTGCCGCTATTAAATAAAATAGATTTCTCATGATGTTGATTAATTAAAGATTCTCAAATCATTGCAATACTTTTTAATAGGCTTACAAGCTGTTTCCTAAACCTAGAGGTGTCCTTTAGCCTTTTGTTATAAATAACTCAGCTCTAAATCTTATAGGTAATAGAATATTGTGATGTATTTTTAGCATCACAATTATTCTCCACCTCATTATTAAACCTAAAACCTAAAACCTATTGTAGCCTGATACCATACATTTTTATAACGTGGAACTTCCGATGTTCCGTCACCTTTATTGTTTTGAATATCCCAGCCAGCTCTTGCACTAATAACCAGGTTGCTTGGACAAATATCAATTCCAAGTACGAAACCCATAGTATTTCTTCGGATATTGTCATTATCAAAATCCTGATCAATGGATGAATCGCCAAGTTTATCTTTCTGTTTAATAAGGAAAGAGAATTGTGGTCCAGCCACCAACGTAATCGCCTCGCTTGGTTTTAGTTGAAGGAATAGAGGTACATCAATGAAGGTGCTCGTTCTTGTATAGTCATAGTCGATACCCAAAATACTCCCTGTTGCCTTGAAACCCTTTTGAGATAGAAGCATTTCAGGTTGAAACCCTAAAAATTTACCTAAAGGGATTGCGACAAACGCACCTCCTACAAAACCTATCTTGGGGTCTGCTACAAAATCTTCACCCTCTGAATCATACACGTTTGAATAGTTAATACCCGCCTTTATACCTAGCTGAAGTTTTGTTCGTGAATCGGAGTTTTCATCCTGTGCATGACCGATATTAACTCCAAGTATTACAGCTGTAATGATTAATAGTACTTTTTTCATTTTATTATTTTGTTTTAGTGAATTGTTTGACATTTATTTCTTTTCATTTTTTACGGTAAGATTTCTGAATGCATTACCCAGCTCATCCATATCACGATTGAATTCAGCTTTGAATTTATCCCACTTATCCTTCCCTTCCTCCTTAAATCCATCTAGCTTCTTTTTCAGATCGCTATTCTTTTGTTCTAAAACAGCGAGTTCCATTTCGTACTTGCCCTGAATCTCCTTTTTTTCGGAGGCTATTCTTGCTTTGAATTCAGCGATGCTCTTCTCATGCGCTTGAATCTTCTCGTCTGACTCCTTCTTGAATTTTTGATTTTCAGCGTTGAAATCTTGCTGAGCCATAATTAAATCGCTTTTGGCAGATGTTACTTTTTCCTTCGCATCCTGTACCTTGTCCTGAGCGTTTTCTACTTTATTTGCCGATGACTGACAGGAAGTTATAATCGCAACTCCAATAAATACAGAAATGGCTAGGGTTGAAATCGTTTTTTTCATTTTTTTGTGTTTAAATGCGTATAAAAAACTGTTATATAAGAAAAGAGATGATTAAAGCGCTACAATAATATTGAGCAATTCTTGTTTAGTTTTGCCAAGTTTGATTCTAAGCTCTTCAAACATCTCTTCCCTTTTGCCTTCTTCAAACTTTAAATCGTTGTCGGTTAAAAAGATAAATCGTTCTTTAAGTCTATTTTTCTTTTCGCGCCATGTTTCATTTAATTCAATCGTTTTCATTTTTCGGTAATTCAATAATAAATTTCTATAGTGCAAAGGTGTGCTTCTAAGAGAGTTTAAGTGTTACACAACTTTTGAAATAAGTTACATCATTCACACCTTATGCCGAACAATTGGAGAATAGCATCAATTGAAGGGTTCGAATAGAACGATTGATTTATGAATTGAGAGATATGCAGCTCAGCTATCGATGGCGATTTCTACCTTGATGACCTTGACGTTGCCAGTAACCTGATTTCCAATAACGTCCTTTTGGAGATGTTTGCCAATACCCTACTACATAAGTATGATTTGGTCTTGGTTGTACCCAATAACCATTCCGTTTAACATAGGTGTGCGATTGATTACTCCAATACCAATCACCATCAATCCAAATATGCAAACTACTAGGCTGCTGTGGTCTAGAATATTCAACATAAGCTGGTTCTGTTGCTATATAACCACCAATACAGCTATTGAAGAGTAAACCAATTCCTACTAAACTAGCTAAATAAATAGCTCTTTTCATGTGTTTGTTTATAATCGTAGAAACGCTAATCGCTGCTGCATTCTTTAACGATTTCGATTCGATTTCATCATGAATGCCATTCTGTAATACCTCTTTTGTTTTCATCTTTTCAATTATTTAAAATACGTTATGAATTTTCAATAAGCAAAGGTGAGCCCTTATGCTCCAGAAAGTGTTACATAATTTGAGAAATGGATTACATCATTCACACATTTAGGGTATAGTGTGGTAGAGCGGATAAATGGTTTTTTGCAAGATTTAGCGATAAACAACCGTGGTCGGCTTACCAAACTCAAAGTCACGAAATCCAATATCCGTTGATCTGAAAGAGTTAGGTTTGAAGATATCGTATCCCTTGCCGGGAATTACCGGATAGAACGAAATTGATATTTGAAATGTATTGAAGATCATGTTTTCATTCTTTATTAAAACGCCAAAACCTAGCAATGAGTAAGGTTTGCTATTTTTAAACCCCGATACATCATCGCCAATAATTCCAAGTGAATAGTTAAAAAAGAAACCGAAACGGAATCCTATTAAATCCCAAGGGGCGTAGGTTTGTGTTTGCAGCGTAATTAAAAAGCGGTTGGTTCCCGATAATTCTTTGCTATTAAACCCATCCAAACCATAGCCATCATTCAGCGTAATGCTATCGTACGAGAACCGATTTATGCCAATGGTTACCTGAGGTTTAACGAACTGCCTGAATTTCCATTTACCTACTTCGTATAACCCTGTAAAATAGTTTATACCCTCTGTAAATACACCCTGCTCAGGGCTAGAGCCATTAAAGAATGTTCCATACTCGAAGTTGGAGCTTAGGTATCCCCAATCAAAATAATTTCCGAATGAATACTGTAAGCCTAAATATAGCCGTTTAGCATTATTCCTTTCCTGATAGCCGCCCGTTAAACCATAAATTTTGCCAATGGGTACATCCTCAATTCTGCCGAATTTAAAGATATACCTATCCTGCGCATACTTTCGGGTAGAAATACCTATACCCGCTAAATAAAGATTTTCGCTAGAATATATATGTAACGGATCGCTAAATTCAGATGGTTTTTCATAGTAACGGATACGCAAAAACCGTAAAGCAAAAATCAGATTGGTTGATAGATTTTCTTCCGTATTGTCTCGGAAAACCTTTACGGCCTTACCTACCCAAAAATCTTGAGTGCCAAATTTTATTTTTATTGGAGCATTAATCAGGTTAATATCCTTCAAGGAATCGTGTTTATATTCTGAAAAGATCGATGCGCCTGCAGCCCACTTAGCTAGAGGTGAAAAGAATGGGCGGTCAACGGATACGCTCCGTTTGAAATTTCTATATCCGTCAAGCTCATAGCGCAACGTTGAGTTTACATGCGAGTTCCGAATATTCGGAATATGATAGTTTGTATTTAATGAGCTAATATTGGAAGTGAAATCCCTTGAATATGCGCTTTGCAAGGAATGTCCAGTTCCCAAAAAATTATTATCGGTTAAATCGATACTTGAGCTTGATGTCGAGATTGAACCTTTCGGGATTATGCTCCAAACATCCAGCTCACGGATAAAAATATCTACCGAGTCGTTTGTCTTTCCTGCGAATGCAACGTAGAAGGATACCTCATGCACATACATCTGCTTACGTATTAAACGCTCCGACTCCTTTACAAAAAGCGAATTAAAGGGTTGATTTTTATGGATAAGCATTAGGTTAACTATCGTAATATGCTTTGTTTTGATATGTAGCCTATTCCCTGCATTGTAAAATATATTATTTCTTGTTACAGACGTGTCATCAACTGAATATCCGAATGGATCTAACGTAGTTATGTTGATGTTTCGGATTATTTTCCCTTCAAAAGCAGCATAAGGCTTCTGTATTAGATTATTATATAATTTTTTTTTTATTTTCTTTTTGGCTGAACCGGTCGGAACGGGTTTAAAAAAAATGCTGAATACCAGTTTGGTAAACTTGCGTCGTTTTGAGTAGTTTTCTATCTCCTTATATACCTTAGTTGAGTCTTTTTTTACAGGCGTTTGTTGTGCAATAGAAAGCTCAACTGTAAAAATCGAGAGAAAAAGAAGTATTGCTATCGCTTTGAGGTGCATTGGGGTTAACCATTTTGGTATGTGTATATCAAGAATTTATTTCTTCTTAGCATCTTTTATCCCTTGTTCTTTAAGTCTTTTTTCTTCGTCATTCTCCTTCTTTTTTTGAACGGCTTTCTCTTTTCTTTTGAAATAACCTTTCAATAGAAAGTTCTCCTTGGCGGCATTCATATTCTCGTTTAACCCTTGGCTGCTATTCTTAAGATTTACAATGGTTTGATTTATATTCTCAGCAATGGTTGAATCTTGAATTAGCCTTCCAAGCGTACCATTTCCGCTATTCACTTTAACCATAATTTCGGCTAGCTGCTCGGAGACAATTGCCGCATTATCGGCGGTTACCTGTAAACTCTCCATGATTGCATCGGGCTCAACAGGCTCTTTTGATGTAAGCTGTTGTCCATCTTTTGCTAAACGTGCATCAGCACTACCCTGAGAAATTATTAGTATTCGGTCGCCGATTATTCCCGATGAGCCTATCGCTACTTCGCAATCAACTTTTATGAATTGCTGAACATTCTTTTCAACAATCATATTAACCAAAACCGTTGAATCGTTAATTATTTTAATATTATCAACTGTACCTACATTGATTCCTGCAAACCGAATATTGCTTCCAACTTCTAACCCGCTTACATTACTAAAAGTTGTAGAGATATTAAATACTGGGTTAAATAAATTTTTTTGTTTCCCTATTATGAAAATAGCAACAAAAAAAAGCATAAACCCTCCTGCAATGAATATCCCTAAACGGACTTTGAATTTTTGTGATTGCGTATCCATCTTTTTATTTTTTTAGTCCTTATCAAGTTTTATTTAAAAAATGATTTGATTAACTCATCGGTCGATTTTTCAAAAGCTTCGAGGCTTCCTTCCTTGTAAACCTCTCCATCTTTTAGCATTACAACACGATTTGCTGTAGTTCGAGCACATTCAATATCATGCGTGATAATGATGGATGATGTTTTATATTTTTTTTGAACTTCATTGATCAATGAACTTATTTCATCCGATGTAACCGGGTCAAGCCCTGTTGTTGGTTCATCGTATAGCATTATTAGTGGATCAACAATAATTGTTCGGGCTAAGCTGATTCGCTTACGCATACCACCCGATAGCTGCGAAGGCATTTTATTCAGGGCATCCGATAGCCCAACATTCTCCAAAACCTCTTTAACCTTTTCGTTAATTTCATTTTGAGTAAGATTTTTTTTTATTCTTCGCAATGGAAACTCCAAATTTTGTTTCACGGTCATAGAGTCATATAATGCGCCGCTCTGAAAAAGAAAACCGATTTTTTTTCGCATCTCCCTTAAACCTCTATTGTTTAATGTATTCACATCTTCCCCAAGCACGTTTATTATACCAGCATCAGGATTTAATAAACGAACAATACTTTTTATCAAAACTGATTTTCCGGAACCCGATTTTCCTAAAACCACTAGATTTTCACCTTCATGCAGTTTTATCGATATATCCTTTAATACTTCCTGATTACCAAATCCCTTTCTTAGGTTATTTATTTCAATAACCTGTTTGCCGGTTTTTGTATCTGGAGAACTCGTAAATGCGGTTTCATTTTTATTCATCATCTGATTTTTTAAAGTGTAACTATTCACCACGGAGAAACGCCTGCCGGTAGGCAGGGAGGGCACAGAGTTTCACAACTTGTCCCGATTTATCGGGAGAGAAAATATTTATGTTTTTCGTGTTAGTGATTCTTTTGCATTTTGATTCTCAGTCGTTTTTTAATAATTGCCTCTCCCGATAAATCGGGACAAGTTGTGGTTCTCCGTGCTCTCTCTCGATACATCGGGACGGGCTGTGTCTCAGTGTTTTTTTTGTTCAATTCGATTACTGCTGAATAGTTACTTTAAAGTAAATCTGTAATTTGTACAGCAATCAAATCCACAATAATTACAAGCAATGAGGATAAAACAACCGCCGAGTTAGCTGCAATACCTACACTCTCGGTTCCACGCCCAGCGGTATAACCCTTATAGCATCCAACCAAACCGATTACCGCTCCGAAAAAGAACGATTTAATAAAAGCGGGTATGAAATCAACAAAGTCGATATGGTTGAAAGCCTGAGAGAAGAATAGGGTGAATGTTACATCACCTTTAATATTTGCGCCAGCCCAACTGCCTAAAATACCGAGTGCATCGGCATATAAAACCAGCAATGGTATCATGAGCGTAGCCGCTAGCACCCTTGTTACCACTAAAAATCGAATCGGATTGGTTGATGATACCTCCATGGCGTCGATCTGTTCGGTAACCTTCATTGAACCCAATTCAGCACCCATGCCTGAACCTATTTTACCCGCACAAATTAATGCTGTAATAACAGGTCCCATTTCCCTAATTAGCGAAACGGCAACCATTCCTGGAAGCATTGTTACTGCTCCGAAATCGACTAGAACCGGGCGCGATTGAATGGTTAGCACCAAACCCATTATTGTTCCTGTTACTGAAATAAGAGGTAAAGTTTTATACCCTATATGAAAACATTGACGAAAAAACTCTTTGAATTCAAAATCACGGCTAAACGTTTCTTTTATTATTTTTGAAAAAAAAATAAAGAAATTGGCTATCTCAACTAAGAAACCATTTACATATCTAGTCTTTTCAATTGTTTTCTCGCTTAACTTGATAGTCCCATTCCTTACTTTCTGAATATTCGGGAATACCTTGATCGTTGAGTTAAGAATTTTCATCCGAATGAAAATTTAAGTTTCTTGAGCTACTAATCGATTATCATGAAATTACAATGCTGAAAATTATTGTAGAGCTATAGTTTACCTTAAAGTACATGCTTTAAATCAAAAAGTCACTATTTAACGATTATCGATAAATAATAACTTTTATAATATAGCAGAAAGTTAAAGCCCTTCGATAATCTTGTGTAGTTCTTCCTTTGTTTTACCCAGTTTGATTTGAAGTTTACCAAACATCTCTTCCTTTTTGCCTTCTACTAGCAACAGATCATCGTCTGTCAGTATAGCAAATTTCTGTTTGAGCTTGCCTTTTTGCTCATTCCAGTTCCCTTTCATTTCAGTTGTGTTCATCTTCTTGCGTTTTGAATTGTGTTCCGAATTATTTCGGATTCACATTACAAAGGTGATCCGAATATCTGCAAATCGTGTTATACAATTAAACATAAGAGTTACATCATTCACACTTTTAGCGAATTGGAACGAATAGTTTAATAAATATGAAGATGAAAAGGATGAATGTCTAGCCGTTTGTTTTAGGCATGATCACTAAAAGTATCAGTCATTAGACATTATATAAAGTCTAATAAAAAGAGGAAATTATTATCTCCCCCTGAATATCACCACCATTAGGGAAAAAGCTAGACTCTTTCAAAAATAACATTTATAAATAACTCGCAGAAATCCAGCTTGCTTGATTTATAATCAAATCCTTTTATCACGTATAGTGATAACAATACCACCAACAATTAAAATTCCTCCGATAATGGGAGGCCAATTAATATGATGTTCTTTTTTTTTGATTATTTGTATAGAACCCATGTCAACAACTTTATCGGTTTTGAAATAGCTGAACCCTGAATACCCTAAGGTAAGCAGACCGACTAGAATAATAATTAGACCTAACGTTTTTGTTTTCATTGCATCGTATGTAAAAATTAACAATTGTCTTAATGCTTAGTGTAATGTTAATTATTACGTTTTTATTCAATAATTGGTATAATACCTCGCAGCACTGCTCCGGGGTAGTTCATTTTTAACCGATGGGTTAACCCATCGGTTAAAGCTCTGAATACTATTACGTACATCATAGTATGATTAACATAACACTAGTTCAGAGATTTGAAAATAAGATACATTTCAGCATCAGATTTTCCGAGTTTAACCCCAAGCCTTTCAATCATTTCTCGTTTTCGACCTGCTTCAAAATACAGGTCGGTGTCAGATAGGTCGCTATATCGAAGTAAAAGTTTCTCCTTTTGATCTATCCAAATCTGGTCATTGCGCGAAGGCTTTACGTATTTATTCATTTCTTTACATTATTGTAACATCAGTTCGATGTAATAAATAATTTAAATGTCATATTATCAGTATTTTACTTTTTGTGTTAAAATGGAACCTCGGCGTAGCCAATGATGCCTGCCTGCCGGTAGGCAGGGCAGACAGGGATGAAGAAAGTTAGAAGTAACCCCATTATTGACTTCGTCGTCCGGCAGTTGCCGGATCGCTCCAGTTCCATTATTCCAGTCTTCCAAAAACATAATATTTGTATTAAAGCACTAATAAATAATGATATAATAAGCATTCTTATATCGAACTCACGTTATTGTAATAGTAAGGACAAATATAAGCCAATAGGAAAGCTCAATTATTACACAACTATTAGAAAAGATTACATTATTCACACATTGCCGAGTGCGCTACGTCTTTTATGCTTCATGTTTTTGAAGTGCGATGGGGTAAGGCCGGTCATCTTCTTAAATTGGTTCGATAGATGCGCTACGCTGCTGTAGTGGAGTTTATAGGCAATTTCGGTAAGGTTGAGCTCATCGTAAATAATCAGCTCTTTCACCTTTTCTATTTTATGGCTTAGGTAAAATTGCTCAATGGTAATCCCTTTTACTTCGGAGAAAAGATTAGCAAGGTAGGTGTAGTTATGGTTGAGCTTTTCGCCAAGGTAGTCGGAGAGATTTACTTTAATTTGCTCGTCAGTATAATGGACCAGTTCAATAATAGTTGTTTTTACCCTTTCAACCAGTATGCTTTTTTTATCATCAATCAGTTCTAGTCCAGCCTTTTTGAGCGCAATATTCAACTTCACCTTAATATCATCTGAAATATCCTTGGTAACTTCCGCTTCACCCAATTCAACGGAAGTATATTCCAATCCAAGTTTTTGCAACTCCGATTTGACTGCCGTTTTGCAACGAGTGCAAACCATATTTTGGATGTAGATTTTCAATTCAATGACTATCAACCTTAATTTAAGGTAAATGTAAGACAATTTCAAACAGGATTATGTTATGTCTTTTTTATTTTTTTATTAATAGGCATGATTGAAAAACATGTTAAGAAACATGTCTAAAATCTAAAGTGTTTGAATATAAGGTTAATACGATTAACTGTTCGAAAATTTTTTTCTGTTATTTTCTGTTAAATTAATTAAATACAATATTTTTGTTAGTAACTACTATTAACTTAAATTTTAATAACCTATGAAAAAAACACTTTTCTTATTGGTATTTTTCTTATTTGGAGTTACTCTAGTTTACTCCCAAACAAGACAAATTACTGGAACTGTTACTTCTTCTGATGATGGAGTCGGTATTCCTGGAGTTTCAATTGTTGTTAAAGGTACAACAGCTGGAACTTCAACTGATTCTGAAGGAAAGTATAAAATTTCAGTACAAGCAGATGCAACTACATTAGTATTCTCCTTTATTGGGATGAAAGCCCAAGAGGTTGCCATTACAAGTAATGTTATTGACATTGTGATGGAGCCTGAGACAAGAGAATTGGATGAAGTTGTTGTCGTTGGTTATGGAACATCAATCAAGCGTGAGTTAACCGGTTCCATTTCAAAGGTTGAGACTAAAGGCTTATCAGAAATTCCGACATCAGGTTTTGAGTCAGCTATACAAGGTAAAACCTCTGGCGTTTTTATTGAACAGGGAAGCGGAAAACTGGGTGAGTCAATAAAAATGAGAATTAGAGGTTCTTCTTCAATTTCAGCAAACAATCAACCATTATATGTGGTTGACGGTGTTCCTATTACAACTGATAACGTAGGAGCTTCAAGCAATCAACCTACAAGCCCATTGGCTGATTTAACAATGTCTGATGTTGAATCAATGCAGGTTTTAAAAGATGCTTCGGCTGCTGCTATCTATGGGTCAAGAGCTTCGAATGGGGTTGTGATTATTACCACTAAGAGGGGAAAGTCAGGTGAAACTAAATTTAATTTAAACTATTCTACTGGAGTTAGCGAACCTAGTCGATTAATGAAATGGCTTAATGCCGACCAATATATTGAATTGTTCAATGAAGCGATGGATAATGTTACAGTTGATGGTTTGGTATTGGATTGGCTGCCAAAAGATGAACTTTGGGCGGATCAAGGAAAATGGAATGGAATTAAAGAGTACGATGTTGATTGGCAAAAAGAAGCTTTTCAGAAAGGTAAAATTAATAAGTTAACCATTTCAGCAAGCGGTGGTAATGAAAAAACTAAATTCTATGCAGCAATTAACCACGACGATATTGATGGAATTCTAAGAGGAAATGGCATGAAGAAATTTGGTGGAAGGTTGAACCTAGATCAAGTTGCAACTAAGCGGTTTACTTTTGGAATTCAAATGAATCTGAATAGAACAGAGATGGAAAGGGTTGAGAATGATAATGCTTTTGCAACCCCACTTCAACTCGTTGCGCAATCACCTCTAACACCCGTTATCGATCCATTAACAAATGAGTTAAATACCAATACAATTTATTATAATAGTTTAATATCATTAAGGGATTCATATAATAATACAATTGTTTATAGGTCATTAGCTAATGTTTATGGAGCATATAATATTTTGAAGGATCTCACCTTTAGATCAGAATTTGGAACTGATATTTTGGATCAAAGAGAGAAGGGCTTTTTTGGTCGTAAGACTATTGGAGCTGGACCTGCAGGTGAAGCTTCAAATCGTTCGGTTCGTGTAATAAATTATAATTGGGAGAACTATTTTAGCTATTCAAAAACTTTCAATACTCATGATATAAACTTAGTTGCTGGTATGTCTTACCAGGAGTCAAATACTGTTGGTAGCAATGTTGAGGGAAAAGGATTTCCAACCGATGATTTTCAAAATATAGCTAGTGCTGCTGAAGCAACTGCATTTTCTAGTTGGGAGAATGGAAATAACTATCTTTCATATTTTGCTAGAGCAAACTACAAGCTAGCCGAAAAGTATCTTTTTTCATTAAATGGTAGGGTAGATGGTTCTTCGCGATTTGGTGTTGACAATCGATTTGGTTTTTTCCCTGCTGTATCAGCTGGTTGGATTATTTCTAGTGAGCCATTTATGGAGGGAATTAAAAAACAATTAAGTTTTCTTAAATTACGTACAAGCTATGGTTTAACAGGTAATTCTGGTATTCCAGATTATGCTCATCTCGCCTTGTATCAGGGAGTTAATTATGCTGGCAGAAACGGCATAGAACCTACTCAGCTGCAGAGTCGTACACTTGGTTGGGAGAAGACTACTCAATTTGATATTGGTTTAGATTTTGGTCTTTTCAATAATCGTATTACAGCCGAATTAGATTACTATTATAAACATACAACAGACCTGTTACTTTATAAAACCCTACCAGCTTTATCTGGATATGAAGGTGTATGGAGTAACTTTGGTAGTTTAGAGAATAAGGGACTTGAGTTTGCAATAAAGTCTAATAATTTTACTGGAGCCTTTGTTTGGACTACCGATTTTAACATAGCTTTTAATGTTAATAAGGTATTAGATGTTGATGGAGCGGAAATAACACCAAATTCTCTTAACTATGTTATAGAGGGTCAGCCTATAGGTGTATTCAAAATGAAGAAATATGCAGGCGTTGATCCTGATAATGGAGATGCCTTATACTATTTGAACGCAGGAAGCGATGAGACAACAAATGATTACAATTTGGCCGAGATGCAAATTGTTGGTTCTCCAAATCCTGATTTTACTGGTGGTTTATCTAATACACTAAGTTATAAGGGTTTTGATTTTAGTTTCCTTATTAACTTTGTTTCTGGAAATATGATCTATAGGGATGGTGGACGCTATCAATCTGCCAATGCTGACTGGTTCGACAACCAAACTACAGATCAGATGGATAGATGGCAAAAACCAGGTGATATCACAGATGTACCACAAGCAAGACTAGGTAGTTCAAATGGAACAAAAAGTTCTAGCCGCTATTTAAGTGATGGTTCATATTTACGATTAAGAAATATCTCTCTTGGATATACTCTTCCTAATAGTATAGTTAAGAGATTGAAGGTTTCTAGTTTAAGAGCTTATGTCTCGGTATTAAACCTTTTCACTTTGACCAATTATCAAGGTTGGGATCCAGAAGTTAACTTTACAGGAACTGGTAGAACAACCCAGAATTCGAATATTATTCAGGGTCAGGATTTTTATACTGTACCTCAAGCAAGAACTTACTCGGTTGGTATTAATCTTTCATTCTAATTTTAAAACCTGAAAAAAATGAAAAAGATAAAATTTAGATATGGTAAAGGGTTACTTTTAATCTTTTCTATACTAACAATATTTGCATGCACAGAAAAACTTGATATAAAGCCAAAGCAATCCATTGATGCTGAAACTGCGCTGAACTCTCCAGAAAATATTAAATCAACATTAGTTGGAGCGTATTTAGAAGCTCGCAGCACATCTCTTTTTGGTTCTTATTTCAATGAGTATAGTGAACTTTACGCAGCCACTGTTGATTTGAGGTTTATTGGCACATATGTTAGCCACAGAGAACTTGCAACAAAGTTAGCATCAACTACAAATGGTAATGTTGAAGCTACTTGGGTTAATGCTTACCAATTAATAAATAAGTGTAATCTATTACTGCAAGAAAACGTTTTGGCGAAACTTAAAAATGATGACGATAAAGAATTAATTGAAGGAGAGGCAAAATTTCTTAGAGGCTGGGTTCTTTTTGAAATGGTTCGATTATTTGGACAACCCTACAAGAAAGGAGATGCTAACAGCCAAGATGGAGTTCCTCTGTTATTAACTGCAACAAATGATGTTGCGGATGCAATTAAGGTTGCTCGGAGTAGTGTTGGTCAGTGTTATACTCAATTAATTAGTGATTTAACCCGTGCTAAAGCTATTCTCCCTGAAGAAAATGGTGTTTATGCTACATCATTTGCTGCAAGTGCTGTTCTTGCTAGAGTTTATCTTCAAATGGGCGATTTCGTAAATGCTGCGACAGAAGCAAATAATGTTATTCAGAATGGAGGGTTTAGTTTAAACAGTACGCCACTAGAAGCATTTAATAATCGTGAAGTAACAACAGAAGATATTTTTATGTTGCAAAACAATGCTGCATCAAATACTTCTACGTTGTCGGTTATGTATGGTTCGTTGAATGGTGTTGGTCGTGGTGACTATGATATACAGAAAGTTTTCCTTGATCAATTTGATCCTTTGGATCTACGAGGTATGTTTCAAGGTGAACCAGATATGCAATCTAGTTATACAATTACTGATGTCACTAAAATGTATTATTTTGGTGTGGGCGGAATAGCCAACAAAAAAGGAAGAAAAACAGCGAAATGGGGTGATTATTATGCCAATATTCCATTAATTCGACTTGCTGAAATGTACCTAATTCGTGCAGAAGCTAACTTTGAAAGTGGAACTGCTCAAATTGGGCCTAACACACCAACCCAAGATATAAATATTGTACGTACAAGAGCATTAGCGCCTGTTTATTTAGTTAATGTTACTCGTCAACAAATAAGAGATGAGCGATACTTTGAACTTTGCTGGGAAGGTCATCGTTTGCATGACCTGAAACGTTGGCAACTAGATATTGGGACTTACACATACGATGCGGGTAATTTAATTCTACCTATTCCTTTCAGGGAGATGGAGGTAAATGATCTACTCATACAAAATCCATGGTATTTAGGTTTGTAATTAAATAAGTTACCATATATCAGAGAGCGAAAATTGAACAAACCCTCTTGCAAACGTAAAGTTTACAAGAGGGTTCTTTTTTGAATTGGTGCCCAGGACAAGACTCGAACTTGCACAACCTTGCGATCACCAGCCCCTCAAGCTGGCGTGTCTACCAATTTCACCACCTGGGCAAATATTTTTCAGTACTATTATTTGTACTCAACCCTAAACTTACTCAACCCTACGATCACCAGCCCCTCAAGCTGGCGTGTCTTCCAACCTGCCTGCAGGTTTCACCACCTGGGCGATTATTTCAATATGTTTTGAACTAAATTGCTAGTGCCCAAAACAGGACTCGAACCTGCACATCATTGCTGATACTAGTCCCTGAAACTAGCGCGTCTACCAATTCCGCCATTTGGGCGCTTTGAATCCCCATGAATACATTCCCCGCTGTTTGCAACCGGATTAGCGAGCAATAAGGGAAATACTAAATTGGGGATCGAATATTCCTCGCAGTTTGCTGAGAGGAATATTCAATTGCGATTGCAAAAGTAATAAAAATCTGATTTTCTCAAAAATTATGATGGAAAAAGAATTTAAAGAAGACAGAAGTTAGAAGTCGGAAGACCGAAGATAACACTATTTCGAATTACACATCTTCCATCATTCCAATCTTCCATCATTCCAACCTTCCATTCCTTTACCTCTAAAGATTCTCCTTCACATAGTTTGTTAACTTTGTAAAAAGGTGAAAGGTTGTATTGCCACCGTAAATTCCATGATTTTTGTCGGGGTAGAACATCATATCGAACTGCTTATTGGCCTGAACCAGTTTTTCAACCAATTCAATGGAGTTTTGTACATGCACATTATCATCGCCGGTTCCATGAACTACTAACAGTTTGCCTTTTAGCTTCTCAGCATGATTGATGGGGGAGTTATTATCATACCCAAGCGGGTTATCATGGGGTAACCCCATGAATCGTTCGGTATAGACCGAATCGTAATATCGCCAGTTGGTAACCGGGGCAACGGCTATTGCCATTCTGAAAACATCTGCCCCCTTGAATAGGCAAAGCGATGACATGTAGCCCCCGTAGCTCCATCCCCAAATACCTATTCTCGAAGGATCGACGTAGTTTAACGATTGTAAGTACCGTGCAGCCTCAATCTGATCCATCGTTTCGTAGTAGCCCAGCTGACCGTAGGTCATCTTCTTAAAGGCCTCGCCTCTGCCTCCAGTACCTCTTCCATCAATGCATACAACCATATACCCGATGGATGCTAGGTATTGATCCCAGCCAAGATTCCAATTATCCTTTACCGATATTGAGCCGGGTCCGCTATACTGTGTCATCAGAACGGGGTATTTCTTTGTTGGGTCGAAGTTCAACGGCTTTATCATGTACCCATTCAGCTGGACTCCTTCAGATGTTTTAAGGGTGAAGAACTCCTTATCGGGAATATCGTAATTGGATAGAATCGTTTTCAGCTGGCTATTCTCCACAAGTACTCTCATCCGTTTTCCCTTATCGTTATTCAGGGTAATGTAGGTAGGCGTTTTCGTATTCGAGAACGAAAGAATGAAGTATTTATAGGTTTTACTGAACTCAGCGCTATTATCACCCGTATTCGATGAAAGTTTAACAAGTTCAAGGTTGTCAACTTTTAAAGAATAAATAGCACTTCTCAAAGGACTTTCATCGAATGCTTTGAAGAAAACCCTATTCCCCTTTTGGTCGTAGCCATATACCTCTATCACTTCGTTTGTTCCGTTGGTAAGCTGCTTAATCAGCTTGCCATCCATTCCATATAGATAGATTTGATTATAGCCGCTCTTCTCGCTTGTGATGATGAAGCCTTTTCCATCATCAGTAAAGGTTATCAAGTTATCAGTTGGTTCGGGGATATAGTACTTGTTCACCTCGGTGTAAAGCGGCTTTGATTCACCGGTCGAAACATCAGCCAAAAGTATATCCATCTTATTTTGAAGCCTGTTTAATCGGATAACGCTTAGCTGGTTCGAATTATTTAGCCACTGTATGCGAGGGATGTACTGATCGATTTCGGAGCCAACATCCATTTTAGCCAATTTTGATGCTTCAATACTATAAACATGAACCGAAACAACCGAGTTGGTTTCACCCGCTTTGGGGTATTTAAACGTGTAGTTCTCGGGGTAGTGTTTTGGAATAAACCACTATGGATTTCTAATCCATAGTGGTTTATTTTCACTATCGGTACTTTTGAGCCTTGCTTTAATCGGAGAGGCGCAGGTACGATTCCAGCAAAAGGATACCATTGGCAATGGCACCATAACCTTTGCATGGTTCTGTACAGATACCTCCCCATTAGTATAAGGCTCTATTATTCATGTAGACACGTATCAATAATACCATTGAAACTTTTAAAAAAATAATATGATTATCCGCAATTATACCTTGCTTTGCCGTACCAAGTGTCTTCAACGGCAGCAATCATAGGCCGTTCAAACAAGTCTTTGCCAAAATACCTCCGATTGGTTTTGTAGCAAAACTCGTCAAGATAGTTTTGTAAATACACGTCTTTTATTTTGTGATTTACTCCTAAGAAGTTCCTCTTGGCATTGCTAATCATGGTATGCACCCATGGGAGTACTTTTGATGCCTCCTTTGGCGGAACTATCTTTTTGATGTGCTTTGAGCTTATCTCTTTAATCTTGTTAAAATCGTGCCAACCATCGCTCTTAATCACCGATGAGGAGCTGGTCCTCGCAGACACTGTTTTGTTCATCGTTTTTGCCGAGGAGTCAGGGATGACGACCATCTTTACGTATCGGAATGCTGATGTTTTTTTGTTCTTTCGAGGTCGTCCCCGCTTGGGGTCAACTTTAGCCATAACAAGAACTTTGCTTTGCCGTTGACTTCCTCGCCCCCTTTGGGTTAGTTCACCCTTCTCGTCGTCCGTATGCGTTTTGAAAAAGGCATCGTCCAACTCGACGACTCCCTCCAACTCGTAATGGTCAACACGCAAACCCATGACCGATCTGATTTTGTGCATCATCGCCCAAATCGGTTCGTAGTGCTTGCGCCCGAGCTGCCGCTGAACCTCAGCCTCAGAGATACCTTTTTTAGTCATGGTCATCAGGTAAATGGCGTACAACCAATACTGAAAGGGGAGCTTTGATGACTCCATAACCGTCCCGCTTCGTAGCGTTGTCCTGTAACCACATTTACTGCAATCGTGCGAATTATAGGTTTTGTTCCAGTAATGATGCGTATTGCCACACTTCTTGCAAACGACTCCTTTCCGCTCCTTCACCGCTCGAAAATGCCTTATGCAGCTGGCTTCATCAGGATATTTCTTTACAAAATCGATAAAATTCATTTCAAGTGTTTTTGTAAAAAAAAATATTTTGGTACATTAGCGGATATACATATTTAAGATTTCTCCTGAGTTTAATCGCATAAAAAGAATATTGAACCCAATAGAAAATAATGGAATGTTTGCTAAATGGTCACCAGACAGGAATAAGATTGTTTATAGTAAAGGTAGTCAAACATGGAAAAGCACAGAGATTTTCATAATAGATACATTGCTAACCACAGAGGTTCGTTTAACAAACGATAGTAGAGACGATAGAGATCCCTCTTGGTCGCCTACTGGAGAGTTTATTTCTTGGAGCAGTAATGTTCTAATCTACAGAATGAATGTGAATGGAAACAATAAGCTAAAACTTGATTACGGTCAATACCCAAATTTTAGCCCCGATGGTAAGTATATTGTTTACAGCTTTGCCAATAGCGATTTTACCAAAGAAGTACTGTGGAGAATAGATATTGATGGGAAAAACAAAGTTCAGCTAACCTTTTAACCGATTAACCATGAAAAGTTACCTTAAATACCATAAACTTATTGTATTTCTTTTGTTCCTGTTGCTTTCATGTAACCCAGAAGACGACACAAGAAACCCTGCGGATTACGAACTATATATCAGCATTAGCGCCGATAAGTACCCTGCTGTTTCACCGGATGGAAACCTAATAGCCTACTACCATGAATGCTTAGATTACCCTGAGCCAGAGGACTACCCTACAGGATTATACGTAATTGGGATTGATGGCACTAACCGAAAGCTTTTGTTAAAAGGGGGTCATTGGAGCCCCAGCTGGTCGCCTGATGGCCAATGGCTTGTGTTTACCTCTGGCGGAATCATACAGATAATAAACCTTGAAGGGGACAGCGTAAGGACATTTCAGGGAATTAGTGATTTACCTCTATTTTTTCCCGATTGGTCAAAAGACGGTAAATTAATTCTTTTTGGTTCTCCATTAACTGGAGGAGGGGGGTTCACATGTACCCCTGATTTTAAAGAGGTAAAGCAAATTTTTAATTTTTACCATATACTTGCATATCCTGTAAAATGGGCAAAAGAAGATAAACTGATTTGTAGCATGCATTCCAATGAGTGGAATTATGAAGAAATAGTTATTATTGATACAACTCTGACAAATCAGGTAAGATTAACTAATAATAATAAAAGTGATAGAGATCCCACCTTTTCCTCAACGGGGGATTTTATCGCATGGAGTAGCAGCGTTCAAATTTGCCGGATGAATATGGATGGTAGCAATAAGATAAAATTAGATTATGGGCAGTATCCAACTTGGACTCCTGATGGTCAGTATATTATCTATAGTTTTGCCAATAGTGATTTTACCAAAGAGGTACTGTGGAAAATAGATATTAATGGAAAGAATAAAATTCAGCTAACCTACTAATCAAACAATCATGAATACGAGTTTTAAGCCAAATTTATTAACATTAATAATATGCATAATATTACTTGTTTCTTGTGATATTTTGGTAAATGGTCCAACTGACGTTACAAATGCTAGTAACGACCTTACTCCTGCTGTATCGCCAGATGGAAAATTAATAGTTTACAACCATGAATGCTTCGAAAATTCTGAATCAGAATATTATCCAACAGGATTATATACTATGAGTATTGATGGGAACGAGCGAAAGTTGCTTCGCCGAGGATCTTTCCAAAACTTTAGTTTGTCGCCTGACGGTAATCGGCTGGTTTTTTCATTTGGACATACCTTGCAAATAATAAGTATAGGGGGAGATAGCATAAGATTGTTTAATGGTATAAATGATCTCATACTATTCTCACCTGATTGGTCAAAAGACGGCAAATCAATTCTTTTTAATTCGTCATATAGCAATGGAGGATTTTTTATTTGCGATACACTTTTTAAGAGAGTCCGACAACTTTTTAGTAACCAGCAAGTTTTAGGATACAACCCAAAGTGGTTCCCTGATGGAAAGAGAATAGTGTATTCATACAAAGAAATTTATATAATAGACACACTAGGAACTAATGAAATTCGACTTACAAACAATGGAAGAACCAATGAGAATCCAGTATGTTCCCCTGATGGCAACTTTATAGCATGGAGCAGCAACGCGCAAATTTATATTATGAATATTGACGGTACTAACCAACGCAAATTGGACGATGGAGAGTATCCTACTTGGACACCCGACTCCAAATATATCATATATTGTAAAGGGAATAATGAAAGGTTACATTTTAAAACCTTGCTTTGGAAAATAGATATTGATGGAAAAAATAAAATTCAGCTAACCTTTTAACCCGTAAAAACTATGAAAAAAGCAATCTACGCATCATTGGCAATTGCTGTTTGCCTGCTTGCAGCGTACCATGTCTTCATCAACTCCGAAAACAAGAGCACTATAAAAACTCAACAAAGCATCCGAGTTTTAGCCTACCTCAGCAAATCGCTAATCGATGGGAATACCCTCACCACCCAAAGTAAGAACTTGCACTCCGAAAGCATCAGAAATCTTTTTGAGCAACACAATATTAAAGAGTTAAAAGCGGTTTTCAGGAATAGATATAATGAAAATGGGTCATTGAAGTATCTCAGTAAATCACTCGAAAGCGACTCCTTATCAGGTTGGCAAATAATCTCTATGACCGATAGCAGCAAAACGGTTGAACTAATAGCCAAGCTTAACAGTACTAAAGGGGTGTATAATGCCCATGTTGAGAAACCACTACTGCTTAAACCCTGTATTGTTCCAAACGATACCAAGTACAGCTACCAGTGGCATCTGAACTACCCCTCTAACCCCAATGCTGACATCCGGGCGGAGCTAGCATGGAATATCAACCGGGGGAGAAATGATGTGATAATTGCTGTGTGTGATGGTGGCGTAGATTACACGCACGAAGACTTAGACCCAGGGGATAGAAGCCATGTTATTACTGGTTTCGATTTTGGTAGTTGGGACAACGACCCGATGGATAACCTACCCGATAATGATCCCCAAAGCTATGCAGGGCACGGCACCCATGTTGCTGGTATAATTGGAGCTATCGCCAATAATGGCAAACACGTATCGGGCGTTATGTGGAACTGCAAGATAATGCCTGTAAAAATGGTTAGCGGAATTACAATTCCCAGGCCTTTCGGGGGTACCATCCATGATTTCTCAAAAACTGCTTTGCCAACCGATGTGGCAAATGCAATAGACTACGCTGTTAACAATGGAGCACATATTATCAACCTCAGCTACGGTTTTTCTGCCATTGGGTTTCCCATCGATGAGGTATTCCTCAAAGTGCCCTTACTGTATAGCACTATCGCCAGTGCCTACAATCGTAACGTGGTGGTTGTGGCAGCCATGGGTAATGATTACCAAAAAGGTAATCCGACCATCTATCCTGCAGGTTTTACCCATGAGGTAATAGCGGTTGGGAATACCACTCCTAATGTTGAAAGGGCTTTATCCTCAAGCACAGGCAACAATATTGATGTTTCTGCGCCTGGTACAAGCATTTGGTCAACCATTAGAGGAGGCGGCATAGATTATAAATCGGGTACCTCCATGGCAGCACCGGTTGTTTCGGGCGTTGCAGGGTTAATCATCTCGCAAGGGCTCGACCGAGGGTTTAACCTTACCAACGATGATGTGCTGCATATCCTTGAAAGGACTGCTGATGATATTCAAGCAACTGGTATCGGCTGGGATACAGAAACTGGCTACGGTAAAGTGAATGCCTACAGAGCCTTATCTTTATTGAATACCCCCAATGAGCTGTACCACTGGGTTTCCTACGGAGGTACAACAACCAAAACCAACCTAAGTAAGTGGACGTATATTGGTGGTAGTGGCAGGTGGGGACTTGCCTCAGGGATGTACCTAGATGTCGACAGGTATGAGGTTACCAAACACATCAATTTTGATGTTCCATTCTGCTCAATCCCAGCTGTATGGTTAAGGGAACGCGAGAGTACCTGCATTAGCTTTGCAAACCCGAATGATGGTTTCCCTTACGCAATAATTACCAACGTAACCGAAACTGGCTTTGATGTGAGATACTGTACCTACTACGTTCGCTACAACTCTGCCGGTCAGGCAATAAATAAATGGGTTCCCGCATCCCCTTCCTCAACAAAATTAGCCTACACCGCTGTTGGTAAGCCCAATCCTGCAGGAGCGGCAGGACCAATAACAGGACCATCTGAAATCTGCTCTTCCAGTGTTACTTTTACCATTAATAACTTACTTCCTGGATGTTCAGTTGCGTGGGATAAAAGCAGTAATCTTAATCTAACACCCATACCAAATAGCAATCAGGCAAATGTTTCAGCCAACGGAAGCGGTAGCGGTTGGGTAAAGGCAACGATAACCTCCAGCTGTGGGCAGGTACCCGTACAAAAAACGATCTGGGTGGGCACGCGAACACCAGGTCCTATTACCATTGGATTTGATTTTCCGCCGGGTAGGATTACAGCCATCATAAACCCTGTACCCAGCGCTACAACCTACAAATGGTACTTAGATGGAGTACTAAAATATACTACACCTAACGCCAAAGCGGTCTTCCAGAGGCTGCAGGATGACTACGACCATGTTTACTACATCGATGTAGCTACCATAAACGCATGCGGGGTGTCGGATATAAGCCATGCCGAGGTCTCCGCCCCATCTGGT
>Ga0105099_10000262_pt1 | contig 35561 bp, 51 predicted proteins | sample PPLLak3cmMay2015_2_FD_79138 | JGI IMG/M metagenome (GOLD analysis project Ga0105099, IMG submission 79138) | Freshwater sediment microbial communities from Prairie Pothole Lake near Jamestown, North Dakota, USA - PPLs Lake P8 Core (1) Depth... | ecosystem: Environmental > Aquatic > Freshwater >... | reverse complement strand
CATATCTCATATCTCAACAATTTTGCAAACCCTTGGGCTTGACTATACAATATACGCCACGAAATCCGGGGGAACCTACACAAAAACAATTGATGCATATTTCAGAGACGATTTTTCAGATTTGCCATTTGAAATTTTAGAAGAATGGAAAGATGTCGCAAACGTGTCAATTGCTGTAGATTATGGTAAGATTGCAACATCAATTGTTGTTATGGGTGCTGAATCAGACATCGGAATAAACCAGGTTGTAATGGATGCTGAAATGGGAGATTGGTCTGTTGTTCCAAGAATAACAGAAATTAAAGACACCCAGTTAAAAAAACCCGAGATGTCAGACACATCCCCATATTTCTGGTATTACCAGGCATCACAAGATGACTATTCAATTGATGCAATATTACCCGGAGATTTAGTTCAAATTAACGATGAAATAATGAAAATTCATTCAACCTGGTTCCTCCCTGGATACCGTGTTGCAAGTTGGGAAAATGGGGATATTACAGACGATACTCTTAACGAGCACCTCCAATCACTAGCTTCATACTCTTCAGATGGCGTTGTTGTAGCATCCATCGATTTTAATGCAACGGAATGGGTAGAATCCGTACAATACAGCATTGATTTTGAGAACAAACGAAATATCAATGCATATGGCACAGAGAGCGCCTTGCACGCACTGTATGACCCGGTATTATTGCTCAATTGTATGATATCGGTGTCTTCTTACCTCACATTTGATAAAAATTTACCAAGTGAAACCGGGTTCTTCTGGATAGGTTCCGAACGAATGTTTTATCGAGTTTCGTCAGATAATTCTACCGATGTCACATCATATTATGGAATTCAAAGAATTATAAGAGGAGTTCCTACATGCGCAACTGCATCATGTGAACATTGTGGAACACGGAATGGGCATCTCGGATGGACAACTGGGTGCCCATATGGTGGTGCTGATGCAAACGAAGAAATCTCATCGTTTTGTGAACTCGCAGCCCAGATAGAAACGACCGGGATTGAATTTATTCACAGTGATATTATTACAAATTCTGGTACTGCATGCCCGGTGTGTTTTGATGCAGAGTCAGTGTGCCCACTACTTGCATGTAAAAACATTAAAAATGACACACAATTCGCAGAATTGTGCCCAAAGGGGCTCAAACCATCAGAAATTCAATGGACAGAAAAATATGTTCATCATAAAAATTCAATTGTCTTCCCAGACTCATATTATTATCTTGATGATGGGACAGATGTTTACGAGACATATGCCAGAGACTCTCTGATTCATCGATATGGATATATCCCTACTCAGGTTCAGGTAAAAGGGATATCAGATACAGATGGGCTTGACAAATCTGCAGAGGGATATCTTAGATTATCTGCCCTTCCTGTGACTGTTACTTTTACCGTTCTTTCGTATGACCCGTGGACTGTGCCTGCTGGTGTTTTCCCGGGGCGGGTTGTCCAGTTAAACGTTTCAAGCATGAATCGGTATGATTTAAATGATGAATGCTGGTATCCAACCCATTGGTTTGATTATGCTTCCAGCGTAGAAGAAATTGCAGGTGATACCAGCGACTGGATAGAACTCCCTGAAAACTCTGACACATGGTATAAAATCAAACAAAAATTTGTGGTGAATTCAGTAAGAAAATCACAGACTGGTCCACCCGAAGTGACTCTTGGAACCGCAGGGACCGATTTTAAGTCTGTCATGGAATATCTCCAGGATTCAAAAGATACTACCAGTCAAAGACACAGGAACCAGGAACTTTCCAAGACCATCAACACCAGCGAAAACGGGTATGCAGCACAAGTCCAGAATGTCAAAACCGGGGCAAAAACCTGGGTTAGAATGGTGCGATAATGCTGTCCGGTACCCGGGTGTTTGATGGGAATATCAAGATTGGAATGTTTTCCGGGGCACCTGACCCGGATACAAAACTCGCTTTTGAATCTTTTAACCAGGGAAACTATGCAATACAATGCGGTGTTCCTGAAATTGGGAAATATATTGCGGTATCTGGCGGTATGAATCCAGTTGGAATGTATCCAGTAGAAGAGAAATATGAGTTCTGGACATCTAAACAGGCATTTTATCATTCATACGTGTGGGAATCGATTTATGACGATTGGAGAGACCGGGTGGTTGACTCGTCTATTCATCTTATCAAAATGTCAGAAACCGGCTCTATATTAGATAACATAGACCTGGAACCAGTTATATTCAAGATCATCAAAAACATGTCATATGAGCGTGTAGATACCTATGAACGGAATGTAAACGCCCCGCTTTGGGTAAACCCATACTGGTATGACCGGTATCTTAATTATGAACCACTTGTTACTGCAGCGTCTCCAGCATATGAAGACATTCCCAGGTCATATGATACTCATGTTGTAAGGTATATATCAGGAGATCGGGATGTTGCAACAAACTACATTCGCCCTGCATCTTACTCTGGTGTTCTTGGTCCTATTCATGCTGGTGTTGCATCTCCCTGGGATTTGACCGGGTGGGAACCTTGGAAATCCATGGCTGGGTCATCCGACCCTGCTAACATTGCAGTGAGGGATATTAAAGAAGATTCAAAAGGAAATTTATGGTGTCTTCTCCAGATTGGGTGGCATTATTGTGATGTGTGGCCAAATGCAGTTAAGAATACCAGTTACATGGGATATGAATGCCGCGTTGCTGTTCAATATGATGACTTATACTTATATGGCAGTTCTGCAGTTCCTACAAATTATCCAGTATACGATCCTGGGTATTTCCCCAGACAATATAGACCACCCCATGCTGGTACATACAACGAACAGGTAGACCGGATGTATCGATGTGGGTTGCCAAGGGCCAGGATGTTCATCATATGTTTCAACAAGAAAACAAAATGGAAGACTTGGGATTATTTGCCGTTTGTTCCAGGTAGTCGCGGGTTTAGAGGCAAGTATTACGTTGATCCAAACACCAGGGGCCCATGTGCATATACAATATCATCACCTCCATTAAAACTGGATATTGACGCGTATGGGAATGTATACGCTTGTTGTGGCACTTGGTTTGGAATGGATAGATACAATTCATACCCATCTGCACACTGGGAAGGGCTGTCTTATTCATCTCCAGAATATTTGTATTTTTATTGGCGTGAAGATTCTGAAATGCCATCTGGCTATGTTCCAATTAATAATGGAATCGATGTTGGGAGGATTGGCCCGTATATCCCGTCTACATATTCATATAACACCATTTGGCGGTATGATATGGATACCACTGCATATCTTGGAAAAGGAGCGTCTGGTACATACAACAAATGGTGTTTTAAGTCTCCGTGGACATATACTGTCGGCGGAGACCGTGCTCTTCTTACTGCATCCGGGGTTCTTGGTGATATTGATTATCGATATTTTAGTTGTCTTGGCAACAGGACACTATCAAAATGTCAGATAAAGTTTGATACCACCGTCGCATCTCCAAGACCCACATATACTGGTCCAAATTCAAATACCACTGTTCAGATGCCATATAATATTCGGTCATGGCGTTCTGAATGGTATCCTATGTCTGGTTCAAATTCGGGCCGCGAACTTGCAATGGAAATGGATCTTCTTTTTGCACAGTGCGACCTGTTTACCAGGAACTATTATGGAACTAGCGGGGCGGGCAATATTCAGCCAGCAAGTCCCGATATGAGGGCATTTGACCCTGCATCATGGTGGGAATATGAAGAACCTTGGCGTAATGCGAATTTAATGAAACCTGCTCAGATACATCTTGACCGAACCGGATTTTTCCAGGTAGGATCTGCAACTGGTGACAATCCCACTGGATTCAATATGGCTGAAGCTCCGCTTGCATATTATCCCCACATGTATTCTATTGGTACTGCGTATTATGAAGAAGAGTTTGTTGGTAGATCTGGGTGTGGGACTGTTTATTCAGCATATGCAAGAGTTCCACTTTTAAAAGGGTGTGATGGAAATGATCCTGGGTGGGATGTTATTTCGCGTCCGGCGTCATGCCCATACACAAATTCTGCAGATCATAAAATAAATCCAATTTTAACTTCAATAGACGGTATTATATATACTCACCCTGTAGCATCCCCTATATTGCCAAAAACTTACTTAGTATCGTCATATCTTACTGGAGAAGATTCTTTAGATGGAATGGTTTCTGGGCATGAAGGAGAACTTGTAACTGTTACATGGTCATATCCGCAATCATGGCCGAATGTAAATTGGACATTTGCAGTTCCTACGGTAAACACAATGAAATATATTCCAAGCATGGACACAACTGCCAGGTGTTATCAGATATCCCCAGAAAAGTTGTGGCATGTATCTCATGGATATTATGAAAACTGTGGGATATCCGGGTGTTTCCCAACAATGAAATCTCGTCAAGCAAACGAAGATGTTGTAATATCCCCAATTTACAATTTCAAAACCGAAACGTTCACTTTTACAGGAATTACCTGGGATTCGTTTGAGTATCTTAGAAATAAATACAGCAAGACAAAATATGCACAATGGCCGTATCGATTCCATTCAATGAACCAATTTGAATCCGTTGCATCAGGCGAGATTTTACATCAAATTGGTACAAAATCAGACTATATTGATTCAACAGAGCGGCAGCCTGGAGATTATGAACCAAAATCTGGCGAACGTGTTATTGGATATACCACGGGATTTGTAAATTCTTTTGCAACTGTTAAAGCAGCAGCAGATGGCGGCGATGCTGGGGCACAAGAAGCGTATGATTTGGCAACCCAATATCTTGCAGCAGTGAAATTTTACATTTATGAAAATATTATGCAAGATATTAATTTTGGGTCATTTGGGTCGTCTCATCGTTCAAAAGATATGTGTGGGGTTCTTACTCCCCGTCCCCTGATTCATGCAACCCAGTATTTTGACGAACCAAATAATACATGGCACCTTGATATTACATGGGATCCGAATTATGGTAAACGTCTATATTTTGTCAATCCACGAACAAAAGGGTTCGATACTACATGGGTTCAGAAATCAAGTGCTACAAAGACCTGGTGGGAAAAATCAGTCGCTGTTGCATCTCCAATTACTCCGCCTGTTACAAAAGTTACTTGGAAAGATTATTCAAATGACCAGGTACAAAAAATTATGAAATGGGAAATGGACGAAGATTATCTTGAATACTGCGTAGAAAAATGGCAGCAATTGTGGTTTGTCAATGGGTATCCTGATGGAACCCGTAAAGCGCCACAACTTAATCTTTCATAATTTTGTCTCCATGTTTGTACATGAAAACAAAATACATGACAAGGGCTCCAAAAATGAACCCTATAAATCCGGCGAGTTGTGCAGATATCATATTACTTTTTCAGTCCCCCATCCTTTTGGAACTTTTGGATACACTTCTTCCAGTAACTTCTCCGGGAACCTGAACTCAAAAATTTTCTTTTTCATCTTGAATATTTCAGTCTGAAAAAATTGGCTTGACTTTACATCAATAACGTGCTCAAGCCCTTCCAGGTCAGTTACTAGGAAATCGCAGATATATGTCATCTCCCGGTGCAACTTCAATTCTGTCCCACATACAGGGCACTCCCGTGCAGTGTAATACCGTTTATAATCCGGGAGTTTTTCGTCTGGGGGTCTTATCCAGATAAAGTCACATCCATGGCACTGACACTTTTTAAATTGTGGCTGGAGTTCAAACGGTTCCTGCAATTTTAATTGTTCAATTTCGCCATTATCCAGTTGCTGTTTCAAAATGGTGTAATAGTATGCTTCTGCCTTTGACGTGAACTTTATATCATCTATTACAATTGTTGTAGAGTTTTTTACCCGTTGTTTTCTTTGTGGTGCTGCCATATCATTTCCACTGCTCTACTTCGTCGTCTACTCCATATCCATCTTCTTCTTCATCCACTCCCATATAATCATCTTCTACCTGGGTAGATTCAAACGCTCCCTGGGATGGGGATACTCTGGTTCCTGCAGCACAATAGAACCTGCACCGTTCATAATCTCCCTTGCATACTCCTTCATTATCTACCAGGAGTCCGGGCGTATCACTTGGGTCATCAGACACTGCTTCACACATGCCTACGGCATACACACCTTTTCCATCACTGATATACTTACATGGCCCGTCGATGACCCGTGAAGGTGGTTGTGGTAAGGCTGGTGGTGTTCTGGGTATCTTTTCTGCGGTATGTACGATTGGGGTCTCCCCGTCTTCAGAGGGAAATTCATCCAGTCCTTTCTCAGACCGCACGGAAATATTTGCTTTTACCCTGGCTTTGATAACCGGGACTTCCACAATAACCTTTTTAGTTGAGTTAAACGTGGTTGTGAACCAGTTTTCAATCATTGTTGCCATGCTCTTACTTACTGATATGATATCAGGCCCTTCTACTTCCAGGGATGGGTCAGAACACATCGCTTTCCACACTTTACCATTTGTAGTTTCGATTGTAAAAACAACTTCCATAATTTTCTCCAGTTGGGTGTAGTTACACATTTTCGTATCACCTGGTGACACACCACACCCATAATTACTGTCTCACATAAGATAAAAAAGATTGTGGCGTTACTCGGTAGAAAACCGTAAATCGCCTTTGATGTAAATGAGACTGGTAGTATCGTTAAGATACGTATCAATAGCGCTTTTAATTGTGGCTATACAGGTGGCAAGAGTTACCGATTCTGCTGACAGTCCGATGTCAGACGCATATGCCCGGAACCCGGTGGTTGGTTGCCCGTCAGAAGATGCAACCTCTACCATTTCTATTCTTACTGCAACAGTAGACATGGTTAAACTTCTATAACTTTCCTCTTAACACTATTCCTTCTTTTGTAACTTTAACACCCATTCAAGTGCTTCAATCCAGGTTTTGGAATAGTAGGTATAGCACACCCGTTTCTGTCGGATCATGTTTTCAATTGCTGCAATTTCTTCAGGCGTCATCTAATCCACCACCATCATTATACGTATCAATTAGTTCATCAATTTCAGATATTGTAAAATGATGATCACACGGGGCATTCCCCCGCTCATGTTGTTTTCCACATACCCACGAATCACTAAAACAACAAAATTTACAGGGACGTGTAGCTCGTATACTTACTGGAGTAATAACCATTCAATCCACCACCACGAGGATTTTTGCCGGGCCAACTACATATAACTCCAGATCATTTTCATTATCTACTTCAGTGTAATCAACACCCTCCCGGCTTGCCAGTTCAGCGACGAGATCTGGTGTAGATGCGATAGATAAAAAAAACATTCTTGGATACAATTCATCGCGTGGACGGGTTTTAAGTTCTGCAACGAGGTTAGCAGTTGGAATGCTTTTTATATATTCATCATTGCTCATTGTTCACCACCACTAGGATTTTAGCAGGGCGCCTTACCCTGCCACCATTTACCTGAATATCGTCGGTTCTGTCCCATACCGTCCAATTAAATTCATCCAAATCATACGTTTGAATACACTCAACACCCTCCCGGCTTGCGAGTTCAGATACAAGATCGGCGGTTGATAAATCATATCTAACATTCCAATCTTTTGCAGATGCCCCACAATATTGGCAAGTCGAATGATCAATACCAGTTCGGTTATAAAAATGTTCAATGTCTGTATGTCCACAAAATGGGCATGATTTATCATCGCTCATGGTATCACTCCTGAATCGATGAGTTCAGCATATTCTTCAGTGGTCATATTAAAATTGCAGTTTCTAAACCCTCTATAATACGAATCACGATACCCAGACATATAATTACTACATTCCATCACATCTCCTGATTCAACCGAGAACATACACCATGAGCAATCGCGAATTCGTCTCTTTTCAACCGGTGGAATCATCGATTACCTCGTTGCCTTTCAGGATATACACATTCGAGTGCATGTTCATTGTGTGATTTGTAAAATTGACAATCAGATATGCAATACCCAATACTGATTATACACACATTGTCTTTTTCATCTTCTCTCCACGGGCATTTTACATAATGAGATTGATATAAACGTGTCATGGTATCAGCCTGCACCCATACAAATTCTCAAGCCATGGTTGTTGTCCGACTTTGCCCCACGCCATGCAGCGTTCCTGCTGACAAATTACTATCCCAAGCCTGAAATTTTGGGTAATGTTTGGCCGACTCATAAACGGGCAGATTTTATCACTCTCCATGTTATCTTCTCACAATTTTCTTTTTTGTAGTAGATTTTCGCGGGGTGGTTTTTGGAGATTCCCCACTATCTCCATGCATCACCACGGTCTCATTTGCAAGTGGCGACATTCCCGGGGCCACTTCAACACATTCTCCTGGAGCCTCTACAGGGGGCTCGTTGTGTGCAAATGATACGTTCATGGCACTGGCATATGATCCTACATTTGCAGTGCCTTGGTGTTGGTCTGTGAGAAATTTGAACATTTTCTGTAGGATGACAGTTTGTTCCTGGAGTTCAAGGAATATGAGATGTTGGAAATCTCTCTCTATATACAGGTGGGCCTTATAGGGAGATTCATTCAGGGCTTCTTCAATTGACATTCGTTCCAGGTGTGCTGCCGAATCTCCAGTGTTCAAAAGTTTCATTTCATTTACACGGGTTCTGATTTCTTCTATCTTGGACAGTTTCTCGTTCATTTCATTCTTCATGTAATCCACCTCTCAATATAACTCTGTTTCATTTCGTAGTATATCATAGTTTTCATGTATTGGGTAATACCGCATTGTTTCCGGGTTGTATCGACGTGCCGGACAATACCGCATGTTCTTTATTGGGAGTAGGTACCCAAGTATTGAACATTCCTCCCCAATACAAAACTGGCAAGGCCTCCCATGGGATACCTGCTTGCAATACCGCAATGCAACCCACCCATTTGGAAACCAGACATATGCAGGGTCTGGGATTGGTTTTGGAACCCGTTCCGCCATAGGACATTCCTGCATTGTAAATATTGGCTGTAGTGTTTTTGTGCAATACCATCCGTCTACACACTCATGGGCAATCTCAAAGCATTGCTTGCAAAATTTAAATCCAGGGCGTGGAAAGTCTTCAAATTGCAAAATAATCCCAATTCACACTGTTAACTAAATCGCGTGCTGATCATTAATGATCTAAGATCATTATTAAAATAGTAATAATGCCCTTCGGGCTTGCCCTTTTGTGAGGGGTGGTTGTACCCGTCGGGGTGTGGCCGTGCCCCGGAGGGGATGTACTAAGATAATATGAATTGATCATTATATTAACGTTCTTTTCAAACTTAATTGAATTCAAAATGTTTTGAAATAGATTCATTTCAAATTGTTTTGAAATGGTGTCATCTCTTTCTCTTTTTCTTCCCATATGCCCCTGATAACCTAGTGATTTTCTGTTGGTATGTCTCCCTTTCCACCGGGGCATCCCTGGCTGCTTTGATAGCCTCCGCCTTTGCAATTTCACGGTTCCGAGCACCAACAGACTGCGACCAACTACCCTTCCCTCTACTCACAACAGGGGCAGGTAATGGATTGTCTCGTGGGCAGTTTTTGAGTGTTCTGATACGCAAGGCGCACAATCCACACACTTCAAGTTCCATCTCGTTCCATGTGGTTAAAATGTATTCAGAACAATAGAGTTCACACTGTGAAGGGATAGGTTTGGGGGAATTAGAATGCATTCAAACCCAGTTCTCTCCATACCTGCACGGTCATTTTGTCTGCTTGTTCTTTTGTCATCCCTATTTTTTCGCATTCTGTTCTTAGTTGTTCTCTTGATGGCCAGTTCCCGGTGCTGTCATGGAAATCCCATCTGAGTTGTTTTACTTTCTGCATTGCGTCACGGGTGAAGTTTGACATTTCACCAGACATTTTGTCAACGTCGATTTCTCCTGTTGATGGGTCCATTGCTGTCATCATCATTGCCGACTCATAAATTGCGATTGCCCGGTCAACATCAATTTTTTCGACTGTCTTTGCTAACCTGGTTTTTGCACTTGCTTCTGACATTCTGATGATATCTTCAATCTGCCTGGGTGTTATAGGGATAGCCGTCTGTGTTTTCTCCCTTATCCTCACGTAGTAGTCTTCATACATTTGTGCTGCTTCATCAGTGATTTCTGGTTCACATGACTGCTTGGCGTGTGCGATGTATTTTCGGAGTGTGTCGACACTAATTGGCTTTTCTGGTGTCATTCCCCGGTGTGAGTTGATTATATGCTTTGCAATTCCCCGGTCTTTCTTTTTGTCTGGTTCGTCTATCATGAGGAAGATAAGACCGAACCTGGATAGGAGAGATGGGGCAAACGACACCTGTGATGCCAGGTCGAGGTTTCTATCGAACCGCGACCGTTTTGGGTTTGCTGCTGCGAGACACGATTCCCGTGTTGATAGGTCAGCGCAGATTCCTGCTTTGCTGATGTGTAATACCTGTTCTTCCAGGATTTCATGGAGAGACGATACTGCTTCTTTGTCTACTTTGTCCAGTTCATCCAGAAACAGGATTCCTTTGTCGGCTAATACGGCTGCACCAGCCTCGATTTCCCATCCTCCATCTGCACCTTTTGTTGCTGCTGCAGTGAGCCCAGCAGCAGATGTAGCCTTGCCAGATGCGTAAATACCTCTGGGGCATAAGTTGAATGCAGATTTGAGAATCTTCGATTTGGCAACGGAAGGATCTCCGCAGAGCAGGATATGGAAATCTGGTCTAAAGCGGTCGCCATCGTCGTTAATTTTCTCGCAACCTCCAAGTAACTGGAGTAGTATCGCTTGTTTGACACTTTCCCATCCTTTGACCACTCCACCGATAGATGACCATAACATACTGTATATTTCTGGATTTCTTGCAAGTTCTTCGAATTCACGGATTTCTTCCTCTGTAATTTCTATTTTGCTGAAATCTTTGTTCGTAATCTCAACTGATTTTGCGTCCAGGTATGTATCGAGTGTTGCCCCGTTCTTTTTCTGGTGTCCCCGGTATATGCCGTTGATGACAATTATGTTTCCTGGCTGAACTTTCCCGGTCAGGTCGTCTAATAGTTTTACAATGAGAGTTTCTGGTTTTGAACCTGCACCATCTTCTGCCGGGTCTTGGACGGTGATTAGTTGGTAGTCTTTTTTCAGTGAGGTCCGGAGAAGGAACCTCCACGACTTACCACCACAGAGACACTTGTCATTCGGGGGTGTTACTTCCTCGTCTTCAACGGGGATATACACAATTTTTTCTTTACATGCGTTACATTTGAACGCTGCGTGAACTAGCCTTGGTTTGACCGTTGTTACTTTCTTTACAACTACCCGGAGTGATGTGAATTTTTCCAGGTATTTTGAGTTTAGGTCTTTTACTTTAATGCGATGTGGAAACCCAATGAACCTTACATTTATGGAATGTTTTGACCCATTCCATTGAGGTATATACTTTCCTTCCATGAGCGCTGAATATAACGCATTTTCAGCGAGCATTGGGTCTTTTACAATTTCATCAAATAATTCCGGGCATGCGTTGTTGATGTTGATTGTAATTGTTGCCTTTTTGGGGTATTCTGCTTTTAAAACGAGCAATTCCCCTTTGTGGAATGATTCTAGATTATCTTTCCATAATTGGACTATTCCTGCCATATTTACCACCTTTTCTTTAGCCTCTTATAGAGGCGCCTAAAATTGCATTTGTTCTTTTGTCGATACAATCCCCGGTTTGGATAGGGAAATACAACTGGGGTGTGTTTTAGATGATGTCAAGAGCAACCAGGAGTGTTGTTTCATCGTTTTCATAACAATTGATACAGATGTTCCAGGTTTCTGACATTTCATCATCTTCGAATTCTTCCATACAATTTTCACATGTAAACATTTTTATCACCCGGTGCGAACAGGGAAATACTACCCCTGGAGCGAAAAATAAAAAAAGAATTAAACGGGGTTTAAGCCTTTCCGGCTAGAACCTTTGCTACTGATTCTACCAGGCTTGTATCAAGGTTGTATGCTACACAGATTGTTGCTGCTAGAGTATACATTGCATCATTGTTCTGTGTTGGTGTTGGCATTGCTGGTCGTGGCGCCTGGTATGGTTGTCCTCCTGCTGGTGCTGGTGTTGGCCGTGGTCCATTTGGTTGTGTTGGGAACCCGGCCTTTTTGAGAAATGTCACTATTTGATTCCCATCAATTTCCTTGACTGTTACGTCAACCTCCATCCCAGTCTGGAAGTTTGTTAAGAACCGTTTTACATTTTCTGCTACCCAATAACATTGGTCGCCGAATGCGACTGTGTCGTCGCCCACTGATTGCAAAATTGCTTTAGCCATGTTTATCTCTCCTTTTATCTGCTTTTTGTTTGTTGTTAGTTTATAAAAATGTGTTCATGCCCAGAAGATCCGGGCAACCATCCAGAAGAAGTATAAGATTGCAAATACTTCAAAGAATTTGATTAATCCTGCGATTATTAGCGAGGTTTCTCCCATATTGGAACTGCGGGGTCCAAACCAGCATTTCTGCTCCATCTATAGCAGTATTGACAGTTTACACACTTTCCGCTGCATTTTATGTGAGGAATTTCAGGTTCCTCTTTGCTCACTAAAAATGTCGGGTATATTTCCGATTTTAGATCATTGCTGAGATAGTCGCCGGAGACAATTATTTGGAGGTTTTCTGGACATTGCCATTTTGAATCTGCAATTATATTCCATCTTTTAGTCCAAATTGTTAATTTTGCATGCGTATTGAGTGTTGCAAGTAATACGCAATTTCTCCAGTGATTATCGTTTAAGAGTTCACCGAATGCCTGAATTCTATGAGATCCGAGTGGAGCCCATGATAAGAGAGATTCTGGTAGTGGTTTTGCTAGGAGTTCTGCATTTCTTTGGTATGCTTTATGCACATTTGGTCTGACCATTACTAACCTTTTTGCATAGCAATGGTTGGTGAATGAGCATTTGTTCATGCAGAATTCGTTAGCAAGTGGGGAGGTGTTTCCCCAGGACCATATACCACTCATTTTTCCACCTTTGGACATTGGATGTTGTGTCCAAAGTGTGAGTGGGGTTATGTCTTGCATTGTTTTATACCGTTAGTGGAGTGGTAGATATTCTGCCGATTGTGTTCTCATATGATTCGTTGAGGAGTTTGTTCCCTGCGGTTTGGACAGATTCATACAGTCCTGGTGATAAGTTTCCCCAGGTTGCATATTCAGTGAGGCAATTATATATTTCGTAGCGTGAACAGTTTGATAGGTTGATTGTGCCTCTTTTTAGTGCTTCTTTTGTTTGTTTTTCACTGATACCATAACTTGCAATTGTGAGTTCGAGTTCTTTTTCAGATGAGAATCTGAATGTTTCCTGGGTTGCACGGTTGAACATTTCAATGAATATTCCTTCTACTGCAATCGTGTTTTGTAGGAGTCCTTTCATCTTGTCAACCAGGCGTTTTGCTGCATCACCAACATGGCTGACATTGATGATGTCCATTAACCCCTGGAGTTTTGGGGTTTGGTTGAATATCATTCCGTTTGAACACATTCCTCTTACTGCATAGGGGATGATGTTGAGTCCATGGAATGCATATCCACTTCGAGCAGAGTATCCAAGGTTGATATCGCTACCACTTGGATCGGATATTTTCATGTTCTCAAATATCATGTCTAACCATGCAATTTTTCCATAGTCATTGATTCTTCCTTGCATTTCTAATCCTGCTTTATGCAGGGTGTTTATGATAGTCACAAATGCGTCCTGATGTTGAATTAGGTCATACTTTGGACCTACTGAATTGACTTCTTCACCATTACAGATGATAGAATTCCACTTTGACTGCTGGTAGAAAGGTTGTGGGACTGGTAAGTCGTTGTCCATGACTTGTTGATAGAGTGGGACTTTGATAGCAGTTGTGAGTTCATTAAAACGGGTGGTTTCAAGAAGTTCATTCATGGGGATGAATTCTTTTTCGCGTGGGTTGTAAGAGGTTGATGTAAATTTTGACATTATGCCACCTCTATGATGGGTGATTGGGGAGATTCCATTGCTGTTTCTGCATAGAATTCTTCCCGCTTTTTGATTTCTGGGTAGACGTATCCGTTTTCTTTGCGGTGAGCATAGTATTTTTCTTCTGCTACTATTCTTTGTTCTTCGGTGATTCCGAACTTTATGCAGTCCCGTTCGTGGACCCATTTGTTGAAGTCCGTGTTATATTGTTTGAGTTTTTCGTTGTAGAATTCTCCGACTTCTTTTTCTTCGAGTACTGATGCTTTTATTGTCAGTTCGAAGTAGTCGTTTGTGTGGCGGGTTACTTCTGCTATTGTGATTATGATTCCTTTTTCTTTGGCTATAGCGGTAATGGCGTTGCCCATTGCTTTTAGGAGTTCGTGCTTGCAGGAATCATTTTCGGTTGGTGCGATTGGCTTTACTGGTTCTTTTCGGAGTGTAGACATTTATTCCACCTTTGTTGATGTAAATTGCCCGTTTGACCCCCGGGTTGGGGGTTTTTTAATTGGTTTCTTTTCAACTGGTTTTTTCTCAATTATCATTGCACTTAATTCAGTGCAGGCAAATACTCCAATTGGTGCAATTGCATAGATGTAGACTTCTAATGCGTCCCGTGCTGCCACAGCATTAACGATGATGCTCGTGGCCGTGAAGAAGGCCATAATCAGCAACGGTGCTTTGGTGTCTTTACCTATTTTACTGAAGTATACTCGGATGAACATTGAGAGTGCCATTGTCCCATCTACGGTTAATGGGAAGAGCTCAGCAACAGCAATGCTGTGCATCATTGCTACGTGATACATTGCTCCGTAGGATACAGCCATACATACGAAACTCATGATGATTGTTCCTACCAGAGCCATTTTAAACTCTAGTTTCATTGTTATCACTTTAAGAAAAAGAATTAAACGGGGTTACTCGTTGTCGAAGTCTCGTTTAGCAATATAGTCTGGGAGCCAATACCAATAGTTACAGAATGTGCATTCCCAGATTCGTTCTAATGGTCCTTCAGATACATCTACGATTCCTGTTGGATGGTAACTAATCTGTTTGCATTTTGGGCATCGTACGAGTTTGTTTTTCCCGTGATATGGGTGTATTAGGATGCCATCCCGTTTGTTCAATTTCGGTTTTGATTTTTTGGCGTAGTTTTCAGTATTCTGATGTGTCATATATTTTATTCCTCTTTTGTTTCGGGGTCGAGTGTTTGGAATGCATAATTTTTGATAGCATTAATGATGCATAGGTTGTTTCGTATTACATCTCCATTTATGCAGTATATGGTTGATTTATACTACCATGGACAGTCTTTTTTGCATTTTTTTCATTGTATTCCCAGTCTGTGATTGCATCAGCAGTGAAATGTAGGAGGTTTATTGCCTCGATACATCTTCCTGGCATTGAATGTGGATGGGTGTTCCATAATTTGACCATGTCACACCTGTAAGTTGGGCGAGAGATGTAACATGTTCCTGTCAGCCCACACGAGGTCATCCCAGAATGACCCGTTTTCGTCTTCGCTTTCTTCGGGATGCATTACATCCCACATTGTCATGAATTCAATTGTTTTCATATTTTACCACCTTTTCATACTTGCAGTTCTTGCATTTGTAGACCCGGACAAGACATCGTGCTAGGTTTTCAAATGAGACGGTTCTGTAATTCATTTTGGTGCCACAGTTGGGGCATAGTTCAGTCATGTCTATCCCACCATAAGATGCGTTCATATATCTCGATGCTGCCTGGGAGTTCTATGCGTTTTGCTGGTTTATCGATGTGGAGCATTCTCCCATCCCATAACCAGTCATCTTTTACATCTGGCATGTTACCAATCCTCGTTGAATGTTGTTCTCCACCATCCTTCAATTGGGATTGCTGTGAAGTTATTATGCATGTTCTCAAGTGTTAGGCGTAACAGTGCCTTTGTATGGCTGTAACTGTTGCCTTCTACTTCCACTTTGATGTTGGAGTAGTTTGGGAGGGCTATTGTGCCTCCTAATCTAATTGCGGTCATGATACCACCATTATAGCGAGTTCTATATATGATACAATGAACCACCCAGTAAGGATGGCTATGGCTGTCTTTGGTCTTAATTTCATGTTTAAACACCTTTTGTTAGAAGTTAAAAGAATTAAATGAGGTTTTGCCTCTCTAGGTTTTGCTTTGTAAGCCTTAATGTGGTATTATAATTAAGATATATTTGATAAGAAAAGATAAAGCAAATTCACAGTGTGATTTTGGGTATACTTGCATTCGCAACGTCAGACATATACCTTGATTTCCACTGGAATTAGTGGTGGGATGTAATTAATAATAAAATAATGATAATACATTGATTAAATGATTATTAATCAATTATATGATAATAAAATAGATAATCATGCCCCCGTGATGATTATATGTTAATCAGTGAATGTGTGAAACACTAATTATCACACTAATAGAATCAATCAGTACTAAGATAATAGATCATTAATGTATGTAAATCTATCTGCGGCACGTATTGATGGAATGAACATATAATATTGGGGGTGCATGGAGATGGATCTCCGGGACGTGTACGATTATCCGGAGGGATGGAGAACCACCTCACTGATAGTAAAAAAGAATTAAACGGGGGTGTGGCCCGGTGTTAGGCAGTGCAATGCTCGCGATATTTACATCCATCGCGTGACTCGGCGAATCCACAGTCATCCTCGTCGCTTGTGTATCTTACTTCGCCGTCTGGTTGTGTGTGTCTGTATGTCGCCATGTTGATCACTGGGAGATAAAAGAACCAAACGAGATAGCGAGTGTGATCCTGTCCCGTGAACCGATGAGCACAAAGCAAGAGGGCATCTTTTCGAATATACGTCTGAGCCATATCCAGAAAAATTTTAAAATAATTTTTGATAGATAGTGTTAATGCATCACGGGGCTATTATAATTCATGAAAGAGATTGAGTTGACTTATGGGCAAGTTGCAGTGGTTGACGACAGAGATTATGAAGAGTTGAGTGAATACAAGTGGCATGCACGAATTCAATCATACACTGGGAAGTATAGAGCGAAGAGAGGTGGAAAACCAAAAGAAGTGGATATGGCACGATGGATAATGGATTGTCCTCCTCATCTTGAAGTAGACCACATAAACGGGGATTTACTTGATAACCGGCGTAGAAACCTCCGGGTATGCACCCATAGTGAAAACATGCGGAACAGGAAACTCCAGAGAAATAACACCAGTGGGTATAGAGGGGTGTCTATGGTATACCCATCCAGGAGATTCACAGCCCAGATTTACGACAATAGGAGGAGAATACACCTTGGAACATTTGATACTGCAGAAGATGCTGCAAGAGCATATAATGCGGCAGCAATGCAGCACTATGGTGAATTTGCAAGACTGAACGAAGTCTAGGGCAAAGCATCAGGCGTTTGTCTTATTAGTCGTGTGAGCCCTCCGTAGAAAAATTTTTAAAAATTTCACAGACCACTTAATTAATATAGTATAGTATACAATATAGTGTGGATATGCCATTGGTGAGCATCCGCCCGTCTGTGTATGATATGGGCATGAAAATAAAAGGTAAAAACTCGTGGTCTCAATTTTTAGAAGACCTGATTAGTGAGTCTGGTATAGCGAAGAACCTAGTTGAATCGGTGGAAGGAAAATGACATGTGCAAGTTTATTCTCGCGGGGTTCAGATGATGAAACCTTACGAGTCGTGGTCAGCATTCGTAGAACGGCTGATGGACTGCTATGAACCAGTTATGGAGAAACGTGAGTAAGAATGGTAATTAAGAAAGTGACCGTAAAGTTTGATTCGTGTACCGATTGCCCGGTCCAGCAATATACTGGGTGTGAGTATGCGGTTGAGTGTGGAATATCTGAATCGTGCCCACTTGGAGAATCCACCATGATGAATCGGTATACCGATATTCGGCGTGTGTCAATAGAGACACCAGAGGTATAGAACATGGCAGAGAAACAATTGACGCAGGAGCAGAAGAACGAGAAGCGTTTGGCTGCATGTAAAGGGTGTGGAGAGGTTACGTATAAGACTGGGATGTGTGTATGCAAGAAGACCGGGAAACGGTCGATTGAGATGTATGGGTGCCCATTGAAGGGGTGGTGAATGTGGAATCGAAAAATGACATGGTTGCAAACATCATTGAGTGCATATATCTGAATAATGAAGACACCCAGTTTGAGTTAGCCTGGGAAACGATTCGGCGAGTCCCGAAACCGGTCCTTAACTACATATATGGGCTGCAGGCGCGGTGTTATGACCTTGAACGTGCGAACATCAAGTTACAGGGGTTGGTGAACAAAAATGAAGTGTGACACTGGAATCTGCGAAATTAATGACATGCCACTAGGCCAGATAACTGGGGTTGAGTTTAAAATGCCAAAGAACAGTGAGTTTGCAAAGTTTCTGAAAGAGTTTGTTGAAATTGTAAAAGAAGAGCGAAAATGCGAAGATGCGCCTGATATCCGCGACCATATGGAGACGTGCCCATATAATGCACACTTCGGGTGTTGTAATGGCAACGTGTGTTATATACGCCATGTAGAGGAAGAAACTGCAATTCGCACGATAATTGCCCGGCTTACGGACCAATATTGCCGTGCCTGGTCAGATAAGTATAACCGGTGTCTCCGGTTAGAACCTATACACCCTGAAGAACGGCGTATAGGTAGAGACTCTACTCCGGTGTCGTAAGTCTTAACCTGTGTGGCAAAGTGAAAAATTTGAATAAAGGTGCATAAAAATGTTGGTAATGGAATTAGAAACTGAAGTAAGCACAGAGATGCTTGAAAAGAAATCTGAATTTGCAAAGAAGTTGCTGAAAGAGCACATGACCAGACTGGACCGTGCGAGAAAGATTGTTGCCAAACTGGAATTAGATTTAGAAGAGTTTGAAAAACTCGATGTTGCAGACCTTGATTTAGGCGAATACAGGTATTGACCATGTTTTATACAGGTCATGGCCGGGGTTCATTCGCTGCTATTTGCGGGGACTACCGCATCAGGGTAAAAGAGGGGCATATCAACTGCCTCTCTTGGAACTTTCCCAAACCAACAATCGTTCAGTCGGCGTATTCCATGCGTCCGATTACGGTACACGACCCAGGTGCCAGGATGGAAGTCTCTGTATCTATGTTTGTTGGGGATTCCGGGATGGTGGTAGAGTTATATGACCCGCTTGCCCCCGTCCCGGTCGGGTCTAAAACTGTTGATGAATGCACAAACGATGAATTGTTGTTTGCCTTGCAATACAGGCTTGGGTTGTTACATGGGGGGTTGATACAATGATTGAATTACACGGGACAAAACCAGGACCGGCATGCCCAGCCTACCACAGGCAAAAGAACCGGGAACATTGCCAGAAAACAAAATGCCGCTACTACCAGAACCACCGGGTATCCCCAGTCACTACAGGGGCAGCCAGCGAAGCGACAGATGTGAACGAGTCTCTTGATGCAATAAGTGTGAAGACACCCACCATTGGGTTTGGTGGGAAAGAGTGGTTTGACGTGTATGAAGAGTGCGAATGGCATTGTACTCGGTATGATCTTCCGAGTAAATACATCACGTTGCCATGGGAGTTGGAATAGATGAGTGCATTTGCAGAAGATTTTAAGATTGATGGTATCTGTGGGGCATCTGGTGAGTTTTCCCCACTGTTTTTGCAGAATTGTGTCGGTGATGGAGACTCCATTGTAAACCAGACGTATAAGGCCAGGCAGTTCTTAAAATTCATTAATGAGGTGTATAAGCGCCATAAGAACGATTATGGGAAGAAGTCTTCGATTGATATGGAGATGGAGTTTGTAAAACACCCGAAAGTTGGTCCTATTTTTGTGGTAAAGGTTGGAGACAAGACATATGGGCTGTGCCCATCAACCCCGATTGAAAAATGAGTTCGTTTAATGCATTTGCAGACCCTCTCCCTCTTTTGTCCAGGCTGTATGAGCTTAGCGAGGAAGAGACCGATTGGATTTTGGAACTGTACAAACTGGTTGGAGACGCTCCGTTTACGTATAGAGAACTGGATTCTATTACTGGCGGGCGGTCATCATTAAAACGGCTTGCATATGTCGGGTATGTAAGGAGACACGGTGTCTGGAAAGATCATGCTCCAAAATACTGGGTGTTTACCCAGGAGATCCGGTCACGGTTTGAAGAGGCACAATTTGTCGATTTTGAACCGTATAAGTATGAAGTTCCGCCTTATACTAGGTGGAAAGCAAAAAAATCATATGTTGAGAAACTTGGCATGACCCTGGACCAGGGCTGGTATTATTGCCGGGTCAGGTATGATAAGCGGTTTGAGTATATCATGTGTAAGGTGACGCATATGTCCAGGAAACGGCGGGATGTCCCGGCATACAAAGTGGATTGGGAACGGTGTGAGAAGTGGCTGTCTACAAAGAAGTGAGATGGGAGCGTTCCGGGAGGCTGTTTAAAATCCGGCCTGGGTCATGGGTTGTTGTTTCTGAACCGGACCCTGGGTGGTATAAAATTGAAAACTGGCATTTGGTTGGTGATAGGGGTGTGAAATCGAGTTATAGGCGTGCAACAGAAGGATATGTGAAGGCGTTTGACTGGGACACGCAGCGGGCAACCGAGATGACGTTGTATGATCGGGTGGACTGATGGGGTATGAGATCATCCGAACGCCAAAAGGGCGTATAAAGCGGGCCATGACCCGGTATTTGCAGGTGGTGTCTGCAGTTGACCGGGACTGGTATTTTGTAAAGAATGCGAATGGAACAATGTCCCCATCTGTGTGTGGGAACGCAGAGAAACTGGTGTGTGGATACGTGAAGACCCGCGACTGGCATCGTGGGTGTGACTGGGTGAACGTGTATAGGAGAGTTGATGATTAAAATGTCTCTTTTTGATTGTGTTAAAGAAGATTTCCGGGTATATCCGGAAGTGCTTGGGTATTATTACGCGACTGACATTGCAGAGCATCCGGAGAAACTTGAAGCGATAAATTTGCACGACTTTGTGTTTATCTCATCTGATTATGCGATGCCGATACCTGGGTGCGAAGCGCATCATGTTATGACTTCAGCAGAGGAACCCGGGACGTATATGTGGTTGCAGCAGGACTATACGAACATGCTTACGATGCCATTTTCCGAATGGACAGATGTCCCTACAGTCGGGTTTGTTGGCCGGTGCCCGGTGTTTGATATACCGACAGAGACCCCAGACGGAAGGATGGGGACTGTCAAAACGCTGCATCGCGGGTTTGAACACCGGTTGGGCGCACTTGAACATTTAAACAAATCAGATGAGATTTGTTGCGATTTTCATGTACGGTTTGCCCCGGCTGGAGATTCTGCAGGGTTTTGGAATGAACGCCACCCAGATTATAAACGGCATGGCCCGTTGTTTAAGACAAACATGCTGGCAAACCAGTATCAGGTATGTGCTCGGGGGAACGCAAACTGGTCACTCCGGTTTTATGAAACGCTTGCGAATGGGAGAATCCCGGTGTATGTAGAGTCTGGGGGGATGACGGCGGCAGATTGGTATTACGGCAGGTTACAAGATCGACTTGATGATGTCCCGTTTGTATATGTGAAAGACGTTGAAGATATTGAGTGGGAAGTTTTGAAGTTCCACAACACCATTGACAGCATGTCGGAGATGCAAAGCATGTGCAGGGACTGGTATTTTGAGAACTATTCTCCGGTTGCACAATGGACGGCGTTCCAAAAGAAGTTCGCGGAGTACATGAAATGACAGACACCTGCAGTTTTTGCGAAAGTAACCTGGATGGGCACCCTGGAGAATTGCATGACATCGTCGTGGAGGGGTCTATATTCACGGATAGTATGTTGGTGGGTATAAGTATCGAACACAAGAACTTTTGCGATTTTAGGTGCCTCTATGGATACCTTCAGAATACAGTTGTGAACCAGGTATTCACTCCTGGTGTGTAATTTTTAAGAATTGGTGGGGGTTCCCCGACCCCGGAATGCCCGTAACAGGGTCGGGAAACAGCATACGAGCAAAACTATCGAGGTGTTTCCATTGAATATAAGGCCAAAGTCTACCAAACCGAGGAACCGACATCTGCTGCCACGATGTCTGGTTTGTGTCGAACCATCATTTCATCGCGGCATACATCTATTAGAAACGCAGGTATAAAAAAGTTTAGTTGTTGGATTCAAGGGATTTCAGGTATGCATCCACGTCCTTTTTAAGAATCATGGTTCCATTGCGGTGTTCTGTGAACTGGAGTGCCCCGGTGAAGATGTTTTTGATATAATCTTCTGTCATGGTTATGACTGAAGTTACCGCTGCCTGTTCAACTCTGATGCCATCTTTCACATGTGCGAGTCTTGTAACTGTTGCCCGTGCGAGTTCGCTGGTCTTTTTTGCCATGTCTGTGTTATTTTGTAATTAAGCCATATAAATTTATATCACAGTGTGAAATTATACCTGGATAGATATGGACATTGATTTTTACACAAAAATAGACCAGGAACTTGCAAAAATCCCATACTGTTCGCCAAAATGTGGGTATTATATGGTGTGCCCGGTATGTGACCGGTCGAACACAGATACAGCACCGTGTGTATTGTTGTTACTTGAAGAGACACAGCGCAGGCGGTTTGTGAATTTGTATCTCCGGGGGAGGGAGGGGCTAAAGGCCGAAGCGACTGAACTCTTGTTTAACCTGGCTCGGAGACTTGATTTAAAACAAAATCCTGCTGACATGATAACATATATCGACACAATTCTCAAAATAGACCGGAGTTTTAAGATTGACCCACGGAAGGTAGTAGAAACACCAAAAGAAGAGCAGGAAGAAGCACCAGCACGGGTAGAAGTATCAGTCACAAAAAGGGCGAAATCTAAAGATCCTGATGAGAAAATTGTGAGAAAACTTGAAAAAGAGTTGGATAATAATCCAGATTCGTTGTTTAATTCACCGGTTGTTGATGAAACGAAAGCAAAAATGAAGATTGGAGAATTTAAACTCCCGTTAGAAAAGAAAGTGATTGAGATTGCTGTTGATGGGCGGGCTGGGAGCGAGTTTGAGTTATAATGTCAGATCTTAAAATTGGGCTGCACGAAAATCAGATGGTGGTGTATCAATCAAAATGTCGGTTTATTTGTTTGAATTGTGGCCGGAGATTTGGCAAAACGTGGTTTGCGGCGGCGAAGGTTATTATATCGGCTCTTGCGAAGCCAAATGGGATATTTTGGTTGGTTAGCCCAACGTTTTCGCAGACTGATATTATGTGGAGAATGGTAGTGAAATTACTACCAAAAAAATATACAAAACAGATTTTCCTTGGAAAGTTGTGCATAGAACTTACAAATGGGTCTACAATATGGGCAAAGTCTGCTGAAAAATACGACAACCTTCGTGGAGAGGGGTTAGATGGTGTTGTGCTTGATGAAGCAGCAATGATTCACCCGGATGCCTGGTTTAAGGTTATTAGACCGGCATTAATGGATAAACTTGGGTGGGCGATGTTCTGCACCACTCCCAGAGGGAAGAACTGGTATTATAAGTTGTATCTGAAAGGGGTGAAAACGCATTACAGTTATAACAAGAATTGGCAGAGTTTCACGTTTTCGTCGTATGATAACCCATTTTTGGAGCGGGATGAGTTAAATGAGATTGTCCAGGATCTTTCAGAACTTGAATTTGAGCAGGAAATTTTGGCAATATTTTTGTCGGACGGTGGAACTGTTTTTAAGAATATTGATGCTTGTACACGTCGTCATATATCCGACGCCTACATACCGGGTAGAGTCTATGTTATGGGGGTGGATCTTGGAAGACACCAGGATTTCACTGTCATTGATGTGTGCGACACCGTTACAAAGGAACTTGCATATACAGAACGGTTTAACAGGACCGCTTGGTCCCATATCAAAGCACGAGTTAAGCATGTATATAAACAATACCACGGACCCCCAGTGTTTCTTGATACTACAGGAGTAGGCGATGCGATACAGGAAGATCTTGAGAAAGAGGGCGTGAATGTTGTAAGTTACAAGTTTACGCTTGAATCAAAGAAAGAACTGGTGAAGAGGCTGTCTATAGCCTTCCATAACTGCGAGATATTTATACCTGAAAACCAGAGTTTGAGAGAAGAACTTGAATCGTTTACATACGTGCAGACAGAGGCTGGGAACATTAAATATGGTGCTCCCAGAGGGTATTTCGATGACCAGGTGTGTGCTCTCATGCTTGCGAACTATGGAATGAATGGTGGGGTTGCACTTTGTATTGGTGGGCTGGAAGAAGATCTTACTCAGGAAGAGTATGAGATTCGGATGGAGAGCGTTCGAGCTGGGAAACCCGTGGAGATTGTTTTAGATGACGGTGATGATGGAAGTATTTTTGATTGGAATGGGGATGATATGTGGAATGATCCTGATGCTGGATATGTGGATGACATGTTTGCAGATGCGTATGGAGAGGTTGAAACGAATCCGCGACGATTTCGGCGTGGTGGATATGTCGAAGTGTGAGTAATGTAAAAAAGATGTAATATTTACCAGATGTGTTCTGGTTCTTTAAATTCGGCATACCATGTTTCAAGTGCAAATGGCATTATTTCTGGGTCTATATTTCCATGGACCCAGTTTGGGAATTGTTGTTGTTTCCCGTTGTTTAGATGTGTGTATCGGTTCCATCTCCGGTTTTTGAATGCATATTTCATGTGGAAGTATGGGTATTGGGTCATGATGTATGAGGTTCCCCCTGTGACTCCTTGGTCGAGGTCCATGCCAGATATGGTTCGTACATACCCGGAGTGTTTACCGAATATTTTTAGGTGTGGGCATGGGAAATGGTGAAATCCGGTGTCTGGATTTTTGATGATGCATTCGGATGTGTTGAGCATGTCCATAATAGGGAAGTATATCCCGTAATATGGTGGGGTTTCTTTGAGATTGAAATTGACGAACTGTTTCATGGGGATTGACATGAACTCGTCAATATCGAGATGTAATACCCAATCACACCCAGTTTTGTATGCAATTTGTAAAAACTTGTTTATTTTCTGGCTTTCTGGGGTGGTTTCTTTAAAGTATTCTGATTTTTGTGGTTCGGTGGTGTGGTGGTGGATGGTTGCTGTAGGGTGGGTGTATTCTTTGCAGATTTTTTCGGAGTTGTCTGTGGACCCGTCATTTAATAGGAAAATGTGTGAAAACTCCTCGAATTTTATGCTGTTTAACCATCGTGGTAGGAGCAATTCCTCGTTCCAGTATTTTGCAATGAGCCCAATGTTATACATATTTAATCATACCCGGTTATTTGTCATTAATTCTTTTGTCTGAAAATTACGAAATCATTTTATTAGTTCCCGGTGGTTTTTATTAAGAGGCAGTCAATGGCTGATGTAATATCCGGGATATCAAAAAAAGAGCGAAACATATATGAAGAATTGGATAAGATTCCATCGGAACAACTGACTGAAATACTCATAAAGGCATTTTCTTCAAGCGAGGGGTTTACTCTTCCAACACCATCGTCAATTTCAACGAATTACGAACCGGAGATTGCAGATGCGAGGAGATGGGACGAGTTTAGCGAGTGGGAGCGCGCAATACATCCAATATCTAATTATTATAACACTCTCGGCATAGCACGGCCATATTTTTCAAAGGCTGCGAATGACGTGCTTGCAACGACCCCGTATTATTCTATTTGTGAGAAGTCTATCTGTGATTATACTGCCGCGCTGGAATTTGGGGTGTATGATAAAGATAATAATCACGTCGAAGACCTTGATGAGTTTATTGATTTCCCAGGCCCGCATCTCACGTTTGGAGACATTGTAAAGAAGTCGCTCCCAGACCTTACCCGGTATGATGCCGGGGCATTGGTGAAGACATTTGATAGGAGGGGGAAGTGTGTTGAATTTGACTCTTTTTTGGGGACTGAATTTTGGAAGGAAATTGATAGGGTTCCTGTTGGTATTAATCTTGGGCACTTGCCTGCTGCGAAGCAGATTGGATATTACTCACACGGTCATGTACAAAGGTATTGGCAACGGTCTAGAACTGGGGTCTATGTTTCATTTCAACCTGATGAAATTGTATATATGTCGATGTATCCTCGTAATGACACTATATATGGAACCGATTGGATATCTTGTCTCAAAGCCCCTATCCAGTACCTTATCGATTCCACTCGGGCTGCAGGAAAGACATTTCAAAATGGAGTTGTCCCTTCCCTGGTCTATAAACACCCGCAGATTACTGATAGAAAACAGTTGATTCAACGACTTGCTGACTTGAAAGCAAATAATCAGGGCCCGATGAAGTTTGGGGGAACATTGCATTTGGTAAAGGACGAAGAGGTGGAGACACTTTCTCACAAACTCCATGATATGGAATGGCTTGAAGGCCAGAAGTTTATGGCACAACTGGTTTGGGCAATGTGGGGGTTCCAACCCCAGGAGTTCGTAGGGCAATCACAGAATCGGGCAACTGCATATGTATCTCGTAACATCACGAAATCGAAGATGCTTTATCCGATTATGAAGTTTCTTGAGGTCACGTTTACCAGGGAGGTTCTCCCGTATCTTGATGGGTATACGAAAGGTATGCGATTTAAGTTTGAGGTTGAGCAGGATTTGGATGACACAATGAAGATTGCGGAGACTAAACTTGCTCAGTCACAGGCTGCAAAAACAATGTTTGAGATGGGAATCCGGAACCAGGATGCGGCAAGACTTGCTGGGCTTACGAAGGAGCACGACGTTGTCCAGTTTGAATCTATAAGTGTTCTTGACCTGAACCAGTCGCAGATGCTTGAAGGTGGGAAACCGTCTGAACCTAATAGAGGAAAGAAGACTGACCAGGGAACACCAGATAAGAATAAAGGCGGAAGAGGGACACCAAAGTTTGGAGACAAAGAAGAACGGAGTGCTGGAATTAAGAAAGCAACCACAGAGATACGTCTTATAGGGGATGACGGGGCAGAAATTACAATTGTGCCGTCTGGGCCATCGGTTACGACAAATCGAAAAGGGTGTGCTTCTGAGGTAGCCAAAGATATTACAAATGAAGTGAGGTCGATTACGAAACATCACCGATCCAGGATGAGAGACCCGGTAGTCTGGGATGCGGTAGTTGCGAAAGCAATTGAAGATTTTGATTTATCCGTTTTTACAGGAGAACAGTAACATGGCACAAGATTCGATAATTTTAGTTGATGGTGACGGGAACCCGGTGGGAATTTCGGGTAACCCCCTGTATTGTCAGGTGGCTTCACCGGAGGAAGAATAATGGCAGAAAGAGAAGTTATACTGATTGATTCAGATGGAGAGAGACTGGGAGTAGATGGCAACCCTCTATACATATCAGGGATTGTTGCTGTTGCTTCCCTTGTAGATCTTACAGATGTGAATGTGGTAGACCCGGCATCCGGGGATTATATTGGGTATGATGCAGCAACTGGGAAATACATCAATAAACCAGTTATTGGCGCAGGGTTGGGAGATGTAACGGGCCCGAGTTCTGTAACAGATCGTGCAATTGCTATTTTTGATGATACCAGTGGAAAATCTATTGCAGGTACTGAAATCCTGATTACTGAAGACAACGATTTGAATTTGCTTGGAAACCGGGTTTTGAATCTTGAATATCCGGTTTTGACGCACGAGCCTGCTACGAAGGGGTATGTAGACCAATATATTCTGGGCATTTCTTGGCAGGAGCCAATTCTTTCAATAGAAGTATCTTCGCCTGAATCGCCTCCAGATAGGGCACGGTATATTGTTGATGAAGGGGCGGTAGGCGACTTTATCGGGCATAGCGACGACATTGCAATTTGGCATGAAGACGAGGGGATTTGGTATTTTTATACCCCCGAAGATGGGTGGGCTTGTTATAATGAAGAACTCGATGCGGTAATGGTTTATAATGAGACTGACTCTGCATGGAGGAATATAGGAACTGGGGGGATTTCAGAAGCGCCATTAGATGGGTTTCCATATTTGAGGAAAGATGCAGCGTGGTTTAAATCTGGGGAATCTGGGATGTCGCATATTCCACCAGCGACTACAAATTGTTTGCTTGCGTGGAATGACACGCTTGGGCAATATGTAAAGAATGCTGAGTCTGGGGCATATGTTGAGAACGGGTTGTTTGTACAAACTCCGCATTCTGCGGGTGCTGGAGAATATATTTTAAAAACGTACGGAAGTCTTGATACACAATCTTATGCCGGGATATTGCAGATAACCCCATATCAATATCAGGGGGGAATTCTAAATGAGACAAATATCGGGTTTGTTGTAAATTTGTATAAATCCCAGGTGTTTTCCAAATTTGGTGGTGGGTTGTTAATTGCCGGTGGTGGAAGCGATGGAGATTTTGGAGTAGGGTCGGAAGATCCTAGGTTAATGTTAGTAATAAAACCCAGAAATTCGGTTTCTGTAATGGAAGTTTTGAAAGTTTATAGAGATGGGTTGGTTAGGTTTAAATATGGTATTTTACCTGCTACAATCAGTATTCCTGCAGGTCAGACGTATAATGTTAATGGGGTTCCGCACGGCCACGATGGGACGTATTTGAAACTTCTTGGCGGTGTAATGCAGGGTGCCATTAATACGAATGGCAACCGGATTACCGGGCTTCCAGAACCAGTTGATGGAACTGATGCGGTAAATAAAGATTATATTTCGGGGTTGGTTCTAAGTATTTCATGGAAGCCATCGGTATTGTCAATTGAATCAACACCACCCGGAACAGATGGGCGATATTTGGTTGCTTCTACAGATACAGATGGGGTGTTTGTTGGGCACGAATCGGAAATTGCCACGTTGTCTGGGGCTACTTGGTCTTTTGAACCACCGGTAGAAGGTTGGGGTGTTAGTAATATTGATGATGGGTTTACGTATGTTTGGAATGGTGACGAATGGGTTCAACTTCCAGGTCTTGGTAGCCATTCGGCACTTCAGAATCTTACTGGGACCGATGACCATACGCAATATGTTCATATTTCGCTTCCTAGAACAATTACTGGATTAATAACATTTGATTCTGTAGGAGTTCCGTTTGCAGTCACGTCAACTTTAAAAGTAGATAATTTGAACGCGAATTATCTCGATGGTGCTTCAAAGGATGAGTTTGCAGATGTGGTACATGTTCATGGGTTTTCCACGTTATCTGATTTTATGGTTGCAAGTCCCGTTGATGGGCAGGGGCTGATTTATGATTCAGATATTGGAAAATATGTCAATCAAGAAATCATTAGTTCGTTCTCAATAGATCCGGATCATCAGTTTGTGGATGTAGCGTCAAGAGACGCTTATTTCATATATTACCCAGATGAGTTGGTTGATGGGCTGTTGATTGCGGTTGCATCCGGGTTCCAGCAATACGATTTGGATGATACGGCCTGGTATGACAGAACTGCAGTTATCCGGGGCCCACCTGGGGCAGATGGACGAGATGGTGTTGACGGTGTGGATGGAGCGACAGGAGATACCGGAGCACAAGGCCCGCAGGGAGAAGACGGCCCCGAAGGCCCACCTGGAAGTCCTGGAACTTCTATTGAGATGCAAGGTACGGTTGTTGCGTCAGGAGATTTGCCAGAATCCGGGAATGTTGTCAATGACGGGTATTATTGTGAAGAGGATGGCGATTGTTATGTTTGGACATTTGAAGAAATATGGGTCAACGTTGGCCCGATTGTAGGCCCACGGGGGTTGCAGGGTGTTAAAGGAGACCAGGGAATACAGGGGGTTACAGGAGCAACAGGTGCAACTGGAGCAACCGGACCACAAGGTCCACAAGGCCCGATTGGGCTCACTGGTGCCAGAGGTCCAGCAGGTGAGGGGGCTGAATCGTGGCAGGCGCCAGTTGAAGATATAATAGACGACGTTCCTGGATTTCCGTTTGATTTTAATGACCGATTTTTAGTGTCTGCATCTCCTGATTCTGGTGGTGTATTTGCTGACAATGCAAATGCGGTTGTGACGTGGCTAGACCCCGGGGTTTGGAATATTGAGACCGCATTGCCGGGATGGGCATGCTATGTTCTTGAATCACAGATGTTGATGTATTATGACCCCTATTTGGTAGCATGGACCGAAATTGTTGGGGCGGGTGGAATTGAGGAAGCGCCAATTGATGGGGATTCGTATGTTCGAAAAGACGCTGCATGGGCAGTGGCATCCAATGTAAATGCAGATTGGAACTCGGTAAGCGGCGATTCCCAGATACTGAATAAACCTACATTGGGAACCGTTGCGTCATGGGATGTTGGAACTTCTGCAACCAATGTTTTACAACTCGACGCATCTGCGAGAATTCCGGCAGTTGATGGTTCTGCATTAACCTCAATAGGTTCAATAAAAGCAACAAATTTGACAATTGCAGTTCGCGCCGGAGAATATCTGCGGAAAGGGCAGGCGTGTTATATTTCTGGAACCAGTGCGGGAATTCCCCTTGCATGGAAAGTGGATGTTACTACTCTGTCAAAATCACGGGTAATTGGGGTTGCTCAGTCTGATATGAACCCGGGTGATGCAACAATTGATGGATTTGTCCGGAGAGGCGGTGTTGTTACCGGTGTTGATTGCCAGACTTCCGGAACGGTTGCAGGGTATGTTAACCCATTACAGCAGACATGGGCGAATGGGGATCTGCTCTTTGCTCTTGGTGGTGCGAATGCCGGGGGGCTTACCAATGTCAGACCAACATCGGGTAGATCGGTAAAAGTCTGTTATGCAGTTAATGGTAATGATTCCACATGCACGTTGTTGGTTCACCCGATGGAAAACCCGGTGTGGATAACTTCTGCATCAGGTGAAAACGTGGTGCTCCGGCTTGGCGACGCTGCAGGAGTCAACAAAGTAAGTGTCCGGGATTATGCAAATGTAGAAGTTGCATCCATTGATTCAAATGGGAAATTTTATGGAGACGGAAGCGGTCTTACGGGTATTACATCATTGCCCAGTCAAACTGGAAATTCAGGCAAGTTCCTTACCACTGATGGTACCGATGCATCGTGGGCAACTGTAGCATCGTATACCTTACCAACTGCATCTGCCGATACATTAGGTGGAGTCAAGATTGGTAGTGGAATTACTATTACTGATGGTGTAATAAGTGCAAGTGTTGGATCATCAATCGGATGGACTGCAGAGACTGCGTTTACTGCAACTCCTGCAAGCACATCAACACTTACGATGACAAGCGATAAAACCGCGTCAATCAAAGTTGGTATGGCCGTAAAATACACAATTAGCAGTGTCGTGTATTACGGGGTTGTAACTGCAATAACGTCGAATTTAATGACAATTGCCGGTGCTCCAATGGGTGGAGATGTCACTGCATTGTATTATTCAACAAATCCTGCTCAAGTGGTTCAGGTTGATTTCTATGTTCCGGGCAAATTTGCGGATGCGGCAAATACGGCATTACTTGCATCAGATGCAAAGGTTAAGTTTGATTGGAACTTGCAGGAAGCAAGATTGGTTCAGATTAGGCATACTGTGTCTGTTGATGATTCGGGGGCAAACCAACCACGGGTCAATATGTCAGTTGGTGGATCTGCAGTAAGCACTTCAAACACGAATACGGGTGTCGCAGTTGCTGAAACGTGGAGTTCTACCGTAATTGATATTAACACGACAAATTATGTGGTCGCAAGGGATGCAGCAATTGAGGTTGTTACAGACGCAAATGGTTCTAACGATGATGCAAGTGATTTATCGGTATCTGGCATATTTGTGGTGATATAATGGGAATTATTAATAGGGTATCCCGATATTACCCTGTTGTTGGAATGGGCAGAGCAGTATTTGCTGGAGGGTGGACTGGGCCACAAAATGTGATTGATTATGTAGAAATCGCAACAATTGGCAATGCAACTGATTTTGGAGATTTAACAGCAGCAGCATATACCTGTGGTGGATGTGCATCAGATACCAGAGGATTAATTACATTGGGATATACAACATCCAATTCAAAGGGTATTAATTATATTACAATCGCGTCAGTTGGAAACTCTACTAATTTCGGAAATTTAATTGCAATGTCAAATGCAATTGGGGATTTTTCAAATATTACCCGTGGTGTATTTGCAGGGGGGTATACAACCACATATATTAATGTTATTGAGTATGTTACCATTGCTACTACTGGAGATTCCACTGATTTCGGAGATACTACCGTTTCAAGATACAGTGCTCGTGGGTCGGGTAGTTCTACTCGGATGGTTATAGATGGCGGAACGATTAGTGGTGGCTATACCAATGTTATAGATTATGTTACAATCGCAACTACAGGTAACGCAACAGATTTCGGAGATTTAACCGGCGCAAGAGGATATTCCGGGGCATGTTCATCTACAACCCGGTCTGTATTTGGTGGAGGAATATACACTGGTGGCACATCATATTCAACAGTTATAGATTATGTAGAAATTGCAACTACTGGCAATGCAACTAATTTTGGTAGTATGACAATAGGAGGTGTGAGTCATGGAGCATCAGGTATAACAAGAGGAGTTTATGCTATTGGAAGTGCAGATACAGCACTAACTTCAAATATTGATTATATTACCATAGCAACTACAGGTAATGCAACGAATTTTGGCGAATTAAGCGTATATCGTAATATGTGCGCAGGATTATCTGATTCGCATGGAGGATTAGTATGAACGATTTGGCAATTATTGATAAGCAGGCATTATCTGTGCTCGCTTCACCTGAATACAAGGGAATGCTTGATATCATTGAGCAATCAGCAAGTGATATCAATGCAACCACTCAAATCTTTCAAAAAACTCAAAGCCAGTTTATGGACAACATGCTCACAGTTTCTCATCCGACACCATTTCGAAATTTAAGACAGGTGCTTGCAGAGATGAAACGAACACGGCAGGCAATGGGCGAGGCATACTTCAATATTGAGAAGAAAAAAATACGGATTAAGAAACTTCAGAAACAACTTGAAGGGTATACTGATTCACTTGACCGGGAAGAAGTTGAATTAAAAATCAAGGAGATTGAATGGCAGATTGAATGTATCCTTGAGAATATTGGTGGTGCTGTGAGGAAACTTGCTAATTATACTCAGCAATACAATGATATCAAGGAACAATTACCTGATTTATCAGAGGAAACATTTGAGGCAGAGGAAGAACGCTATCATATCATGAAGGCATTTGAACAGGGTATGAATGCAGCACGGTCTCATGGCGGGTTCATTGATGAAGGAAACCAGATTTATTTTACTCAAATAGGTATCAATGGAACGGTTGCACAGGTTGAGATGACCAATTATCTGAATTGGGAAGCAACGATGTTACATAATAGAGAAGAACCCACTCATGAAGATCAGATGAACTTTTTGAATGTTATGGCTGAAAAATTCAAAGGATGTTCAAGAGATTATGCTACACGAAAAGGTATGAGACCAGTTACTGAATTTGCATTATTAGGTGATCAAAATGAATTATACAAAGATATGGCAAAGCGAGACTGAATATAAGATTCAGCAGGATAGAGACGATGGGATTCGTCGGTGGGTAGATGAGGATTATCATGGGTATGTTCAATGGCTGGCTGATGGGAATCCGGTAGATGAAGTGGAGTATGTTGCCCCCGAACCATCGCCAGACCCTGGGCCAGAACCATTAATGATTGAAGAACGTATGGCGGCATTAGAAATGGCTGTGCTCGAATTGGCAGAGGCAGTATTATGAGTGAGTTTTGGGCCACGATTGTTAAAAGCCGGTATGATGCACAGACGATTGATGCGACAAAGGTGCAGAGTTACGTACCGAAGTTAATCACACAGATTGAATGTGATGCCATCGTGTCTCCACAATAACTCCTATTTTTATATCTCTTGACTTACAATCAATAGATATGGTAAAGCTTTCTACGAGGTGGACGCAGAACCCGGATTGTTATGCGTATCACATGTTAAATAAGTCGAAGATTATCAATGCTATGTGTGGCCTATTTTCTGGCACGGAACTTGATTTTAAACACCTTGCTGGGATTGTTGTGAAGAAAGATTGGTGCGAGCCGGAACCAACAGATTTCCCAAATTACCAGTTCGTTTACAACCTGTCAAAAGCATATATTGCGTATGCAAACACGTTGAATAAACCAGTTGCAGAAGGCATTGTGTATGAGAACCTTGTGCGATACCTCGCAAGCCTCGCAAAGCAAGACCCTGCGTATTACACCCGGTTTAATGGGATACTGTTCCGGGTTCTCCATGATTATACCCGTGGAATGGTTTCAAATGAACCTGGGATGAACATGGAATATGTAAAGTTTGTTGTGAACTGGTGGGACATTTTTGACGGACGAGAGCGAAACCATGAGATATACAAGAAGTTTTTAGACCATATTGTAGACAAGTATTTTACATCTGCGTTCTACACGAACTCAATTGATTTCTGTTTAAACTGGGTCGGAGAACACCAAAATGAGTTTGTGTACTCAGATGACATGAACCCAAAGAAATGGTATGGGAACTGTGGTGTTGGATTCGTGGATAATTTAACCATGGCTGGACAGGGGTGATTGAGATGACACCGCCAGAAGTAGGATACGAAGAAGCGATATGTCTCCGGACATTTTTCGTAGGGTTTGTTGTAGGATTTGTTGTGAATATTGTTTTGCTCAAAGTTGCAGGTGTATTATGAATCTGTTTGATTTGTTTGCGAATGACTGGTGCCCGTATAAAGTGGGTGCGATATGACCAAGCAGCCAAAACCAGCAAAAGGCGGGGCACCAAAACAGCCGGTCCAAAGAGCAAGGCAGGCACAACCACCTTCTCCGGGGTCACAACAGGGGCAGAAGATTACTGCGGATATGCTCATTGATGACCTGGGCATGTACAAGGATCTGATGTATAAACAGTGCCAGGTGAAGACTCCCGAAGGGATGCAGGTGAATGAGAAGTTCCTGGAACAGATTGAACTTTTGAAATCGTTTGCGGATATACAGATTCAATCCGGGGTTCTTGATAAGTATAACAGTGTTTATTGTGGGCACGAAACATATGAGGAGTGCATGCAGATAAGCCATGATAGCAACACTATGGTTTTGCTTGAGGCTCTCACCAAGGCATCGGAATTCTCGGATATGTCTGACCCCTATGATAGAGGGTTCGTAAACCTACTCAAGATAATAGTAAGCCTCTATAACGGCAATCCATATACCCGTGACAGGATAGGGTGGTTCATGTGGCTGGTTGCAAAGCACATTTCGCCAAACTGTTATTTCCCATTGCAACTTGATTTATATTATGACCCGAGACTATGGCACAGACCTGGAGAACTCCAGAAACAGCCTCTCAAAATCCCACCAACCATTGCTTTTGACGGGTCGAGTCAAGAGTTTGGGCCGGAGGATGATATCTGGAGTTGCGAACTCCCCGATTACAGATAGAGAAAACGAACTTATTTTGTCTGAAGCAATGGAAAAGGCAATTCCATTGTTTCTTAAAATGCCGGTGCTCCATATTGACCACACCGAACGCCCGGCAGGGTTTGTAACCGAATGTCGGGTTCTTAAAGCAGGTGACCCGATTTTATGTAATGACCACCCGGATCATGATCCTGCGGCATCTGCAGGTGACACTTATTT